>TARA_R110002072_G_scaffold155657_2_pt1 | contig 189598 bp, 122 predicted proteins | sample TARA_R110002072 | Tara Oceans TARA_R110002072 (sample SAMEA4397118) | marine metagenome | biome: Polar Biome; feature: [SRF] surface water layer (ENVO:00010504); material: water (ENVO:00002006), including particulate matter (ENVO:01000060) such as... | depth 5 m
GTGCCGATTCTGCGTTTTTTTCCTGGCGATTCGGATCTCGGGGTTATTCCGACTGGAGAATCTGCCGATCAGAAAGATAGCCATTTTGTGGCCGAGTCTGCGCCGTTCGTGCGGCTCGAATCGAAGACCGGACACCGGAGCGATGCAATGTTTCTGAGATGGCTGGATGACTCACCCCGAGACATGATTGGGATGTCGGCCTCTCGCAAACGGCGACGCGCAAGCCTGTTTACGGGCTTGGCGGTGACTGCACTGAGCTGCGCTGTGGTTTCTGCCCAGGACGGCGCCCACCTGCCTGCCGATTTTCAGAATCAACGTGCCAACTCAGCCTCACTCATTCCGATAAATTATTCTGTCGGAGCAACTCAGCCCGCTGCGGTGCCACCAGTTCCGGGGACGTCGACTCCAAACATCCACGACACAGCGCCCCATCCTACGGACGGTGTCGAAGTTCACCTCGATCATGCCGTTCACGACAACCACGACGCTCTTGAACATCTTCATCTGAACGACCACGACGACGGGCATGGAACGTCGCATGGGGGACACGGCGGCAGTCACGGTGGACATGGCGACGCGGGACACGGCAGCAGCCATCACCTCGAAATCCCACCGATGATCGGCAGTTTCTCGCGAGGCCCTGGCCGCGGTCGACTCATGTTTCCCATCGATCGACTGATCGTCGTACCGCAGGATAACGCCCTGGGAGCACTCGGAGCCGGAAACGCTCCGGTAACTTTCAGCGGAGCCGGGCCGGTCAACATCAACCGCCCAGGAACGGTTTCGACGATCGGCGGCCTGCAAACTCTGTTTCGACAGCAACTTCGACTCCCGCCGCAGAACGTCGTCGGAACAATCGCCGACACCGCAACATTCACAACCACTCAGACACTCGATGAAGTGAACGCCGCCTTCGCGGCCACGCTGCAACCGTACGATGTCGTCGGGGTTCAAGCGCCGCCTGGCACGTACAACACCGCTGTCGACATTGCCTTTCAAGCGGCCAACACCGTTAACGGTCAGACAGTTTTTGACCCAACGACCAGTGGAGTCATCCGGTCTGGACGCACGGAGTCCGTTGCTCCACTGAATCAACCACTCGGGGCGGGACAAATGCTGGACGCTTTTTACGCGTTCGACTACGTCGTCAACGTGCCGATCCCCAGCCCCAGCGCCGACGGACTGCTCGGTCGATCCAGTGTTGGCGCCAATTCAAGTGCCGTCCCGACTGACAGGCTGTACTTCGACTACTCCCTCATCAAAAATGGAGTGCCGTTCAACCGGTCCGAGAACTTTGACCGCTACACAATCGGCATCGAGAAAACGATTGGCGAAGGAGACTTCTCACTCGAAGTCCGGCTCCCGTTTGCCGCGTCGATGGATCATCAACTGATCCTGGAAAATGGTCGTGGAGCAGCACAAACGGAAACCGGCAATGCGCTGGTCATCCTCAAGCATGAACTCGCTTCGAACGAAAACATGGTCATCTCAGGCGGGCTTGGCCTGTCACTTCCGACCGGCAGTGATGTCGAGGTCAATTCAGCAGCCGGCAAACGACTGCTGCGACTCGTCAACGAAGCCGTCAAGATGAAACCGTTCCTGGCCATGGCGTTCGTCCCGGACGAGCACTTTTTCATGCAAAGCTTCATCGAGTATGACCTGCCGGCTGGCCGCAACGGGGCAGAAGTCAACCTCGACGGAATGGGGCTGCAACAGGTCGGACGAATCCGCGACGCCTCGCACCTTCTCTGGGACGTCTCTGCCGGTTACTGGTCCGACATCGACGACGAAAGCATGATCCGGCGCTGGGCTCCGGTCATGGAGTTCCACTTTGACAAGGGTTTCAGCGACGGATCGCAGGTACGCGGCAACAGCTACCGGCTGTTCGACATCTCGCAGGACCGCGAAGTGGCCAACATCCTCGCCGGAGTCACCCTTGACCTTCACGAAGGTCGATATTTCTCGTTCGGATACGGAACCGGAGTCGGCGGAAACAGCAGCTCGTCGGACGGCGAATTCCGAGCCACTCTCAACTGGCCGTTCGACTTCAAGTAGAGCCAACTCTGCTCGACTGGCGTCATACTGACCGGCTTTTCATTGGCCTGACCGGCCATGACGGGTCACTTCAAACGACGGTTGCGGGCGTCATCAGCATCGCACACGGAACGAGCCAATCCACAGCAGCACACTCAGGACGAGCGGCCACGCTGACGCAGGCGCTCACTGATATCCTGCAACCGGCGTTTTTCGGAGGCAGTCAAAGCGCTGTCGCCGTGCTGATGAAGCTTTTCCAGAAGCTGGTCGAGCTGCCGCTCCATGTCGCGGTCTTCTTCTTCCTGCTTCAGCCGTTTCTCTTCTTCACGCTGCGCCCGCCAGCGAGCCAGCACTCCGGGACGATCGTCGTCTTCCGCCGGGTAATCGCCGGGGCCAGATTGTTCAAGACTCGTGTAGCCTTGCGAGAAGTCGTACCCCATGAACGATTCCTCGCCGTGGTCCTGGCTCTGCATCTGAAATGACTCGACCAGATTCATGGGAATAATCAGAGCCCCTGCTGCCATGACCCACGTATTGTCGAACATCAACCCGCTCACCAGCATCACAACCCCGACCACGGCTCCCGCCCGCAGATACCAGGATCGAGCCACGTCAGAATTCAGCCGTGCGCTCAGAATTAGCTGAAGCATCCGGCCGCCATCCAGCGGATGCACGGGCACCAGGTTGATCAGCAGCAACAACCAGTTCGCCTTAAAAAGCATCAACCCTAGGGTCGGAACAACGACCGACGGACCGCCAGCCATCGAAACCTCAGGAAACTCAAACGGGTTAAACCACTGAGCCGCGTTCGCCGAATTCAACACCTGAACAAGAGCGATCAGACAAAAACCGATGTTGACCAGCGGTCCCCCGGCAACGGTCCAGAATTTCGACTGGAAGGTCGGGGCGGGATAACAGAACGCCAGGCCGCCCATCGGAGTCAGCAGAATTTCGTCGCCATCGCCGCCAGTCACCCGCGCGGCAAGCACATGGCCGAACTCGTGAGCGACGACGCTGATAAACAGGACCAGCGCAAACGATAGCCCGACCGCCGGAGTCCCAAGCCGATAGCACAACGCCAGCGCCAGCAGCGGAAAGAAGATGCTCATTCGCACGCGAACGGCAAACCAGCTTCCCAGCGGAAGAGACCAGAAGGCAACGCTTCGATCAGAATTCATGCAATAACCCGACTGGCCATGCCCAAACGAAAACACTCCAAAGCAACGCCCTTGAACCCGCGTCACAGTTCCACAGATTCAAGCTCCGCACAGTACGCCTGAATCTGACAAAAGGCCAGCGATTCTACTCGCCGAATTCGAGGAACCGCAAACTGGCCGCGGCACTCTGCACCTCACTTCATGAGAATGCCCAGTCGTCGAAAGAGAACGATCCTCTCGACACACGACTGGTACATCCTTGAGAGCAAATGGCGGGTGTCCTGACCGTCGGGAACACGACATCCGAAAACAAGCTACTGGAACTCAATCCGGCCGCCAGAACCTTCGCAATCGTTAAATTCTGCTTAAGTCGAGTGTTCCGCTAAGCCGATAAACGACAACAACTACACAGATTTCAGGCGAATCCAAAACCAGAACCCAAGTGTATTTAACAACGAATTCTACAGGAATTGTTCATGCTGGCTGCCTTTCGCGAAAATTCCGAGAGCAACCTGGCGGGAGCCTCAGAGCACCCGCCAACACGCCTCGCGTCGGCAGCTGCCCTGAAATGCTTCATTCTTGCAGTCGTCTCGGGCAGCGCGGTTAACCTGACAGCCGAAGAAGACATTGCAGCGAAGTCTCCTCCAGCAGTATCTGAAAGCCAGAAACCAACCCGCACAACAGCTCTGCCAGTTTTGCCCCAACATCTGCTTTCCGGCAGACCGTTGCTGGACTGGGGCAGTCGATTTCCGATTTCACCACCGAAAATTCAGTTGATCGGAGCCACCCAGGAATCGCCATCTTCTGCGGCGTTAGACAGCCCCATCGACGAAACCAGGCTGCTCCTTCAACAACTTGGCGAACTCGAATCCCTGTCGACAGTCGAACCTCCCGCTGGCGAAAGTTCTGACATCCGCAACCTTGACACCGTCCAGCCTACTGACACCAACCAGACACCGACGTCGTCCGCTCCACCGCTGATGATTCCGAGACTGATTGACCGTCCGGACGAAATCGACGATCAAAACGTCGGCCCGATCCCAACGCGGCCAGCCAAAGCGATCACAACGACGATACCTGTGATCCCGGAAACTGATGCGGAGCTGCTGCCTCCCGGTATTTCCAGAAAGACGACTGACAGTAAGCCGTCCGACGCCGTTCAAGCTGAAGGCACGCCACCCAGTATCTACGAAGCAACGCCTCGGTTGTTGACACAGTCAGACGCCCCGGCGGCTGCCAGCTCTGAACAGCAAACCGGATTAGCAAGCGTCTGGGAACTGGCAGCCGCGCAGCTCGTATCAACGTTTCTCGGCGTCATGCTCGCTGTTGGCCTCTTTCTGCTGATCCGTGCTGCGGCTGGGAAATTCTTTGGAACTCAGCTGGGTGTCACCTTTCAATTCGGTTCTGCGAAGAAAGCTTCGACCCTATCAAAAACGGACGACGAGTCGGCGCATGTTGTGCCGTTTGGCAGTCAGAACTCGCTCGACGTTTCAGGCAATACTGGCGAACCGTCGCAGGAACCCGGACGGGTTGCCGGAGTCTCCAGTCAGGAACCAGGCAAACCTCAAAGCGAGGAATCCCCAGCCAGCGTGCCACTGCGCCGCGCGGCCTGATAATTCAGCGTCACAACACACAACTGAAGACGGGCGGCGATCGGAATTGCAGGCGGCTGGGAACATTCTCCAGCTGCCTGCACCGATCACGGCCAGCCTGCTGATCTCCTTGATCGGTAAGCCTCCCACTTCCCTTCCGACAATGCTCTACGCATCACCTCTCTCGGCGACACCTTCCCACCTCGTCGCAAACAGTCCCATCGGACACATCCATCATGAATACTTTCGCCTGGCTCAAGAGCCTGTCGTCGAATCTCGCGCCCGCGTCGGCGCCCGGAAAACGTCGCCGATCTTCAAATGCGACTCCACCGGCATCGACCGAACCGCTGGAAATCCGCTCGCTGCTGACCGCGACACCGGTCCTCGCCCCGCTCGCCGATGTGACGCTCCTGTCCGGCTCGCCGTTGCACATCCCTCTGAACGGTTCCGACGCTGACAACCAGCCGTTGACTTTCTCAGCAAGCAGCAGTAACTCAGACATCACCACCTACGTACCCGAAGGTAACCGCAGCATCGAGATCGACGTTCAGGATTTCGGCGTGATGACGTTCCAGCTGTTCGAAGACAAAGCTCCTCGCGCGACCGAGCAGATCATCGAACTGGCGCAAAGTAATTTTTACGACGGCTCCACCTTCCATCGAGTCATCGACAATTTCGTGCTGCAGGGTGGCGATCCAAACGGCGACCCAGTCGGCACTGGTGGTTCATCACTCGGTGAATTCGACGATCAGTTTCATCCTGATTTGCAGCACAACACTACCGGCGTGCTGTCGATGGCCAAGTCCCTCGACGATACGAACGACTCGCAATTCTTCATCACCGAAGGACCACAGAGACATCTTGACTCTCAGCACACAGTATTCGGACTGCTTACCACTGGCGAATCTGTCCGCGAAGCAATCAGCGAAACCCCGGTCACAAACTCGGCACCGAACACGCCGGTCATTATCACGTCCTTCAGCGTCTTCACCGACGTCGAAAATGGCGTGCTGATGCTGAGCGCTCCGGAAGGTTTCACCGGCTCCACCACCATCACCGTCACTGTTTCCGACCCTGACGGCAACCAGTCGCAACAAACATTTGACGTGACGATTCAGGCCGACACCGTTAACAACCAGCCTTTCCTGACAGACATTCCGTCCGTCAGAACGCTGGTCGACACGCCGACCGAGTTGCAACTCACGCGGGTCGACCTGGAAGGAAACACGGCGACGTTCCTGGATCAGGACCTGCTCGCCGCGAACAACCTGTTCATTCCAGAAGTCGCCCATGCTGACCTCGATTACCTGGTCAACTCCAGCACTGGCACAACCACAATTACACCGACCAACGGACTGGTCGGAACTCATAATATCACGACAGCAGTCGGCGAATTCCCCTCAGCGATCGACTACCAGGTCGTGCCAATTGAGATCGTCGCCACCGCGAGCACCTGGACAGTGTCGACCGATGACCATCCCAATGGCAACGAAGCCAACGATGGATCGGCGGACACATTCCGAGTCGTCCGCAACGGCACGCGCTTCGAGGTCTACATCAACGACGTGCTGACAGCTCAGGCCGAAGAAGCATCGGTCACTGACCTTGTCATCAACGGATCAGGCGACGACGACATTCTCATTCTCGATCAATCTGGGGGAAATCCACTTTCAAGTGGCGGCTTTACCTTCAACGCAGGCGGTGAAACTTCAGCCTATGGAGACCGCATCGACATCCTGAGCGGTACAGTTTCCTCGGTAGTTCACACGTCGTCACTCACTGTCGCCGGAGCCGGTTCCGTCTCTGTCGACGGAACGACGAACCAGTTCAACGGCATTGAAGGAATCGTCGATCGGCTGGTTGCGACGAACCGAACGTTCAACCTGACGAACGCCGCCGAGCAAATCGTCGTTGGCGATGACGAAACACCGGCCAACGGGATTTCTCGAATCAGCAGTAACGGGATTGCTCTGCCGATCGACTTTGCGGATCCAACGGGATCGCTGACGATCAACTCGCTCGGAGGCAGGGACGCCGTCACAATTCACGATCTCGACGGCGGCGCGTTCGGCGTCATTCTCGATGGCGGATCTGGCGACGACGTTCTGATCGGAACCACCGAGAATGACACGCTGATCGGTGGAGCCGGCAATGACATTCTGCTGTCGGGTCCCGGAGACGACTTTCTGGATGGCGGTGACGACGCGGACACATTGAACGGCGGCGGTGGGGACGACACGCTGATTGGCGGGGCTGGCGACGACAATCTCGCAGGCGGAAGTGGGCGAGACAGTCTGCGAGGTGACAGCGGCGATGATCGATTGTTCGGCCAGGGTTCAACGGGTGACACGCTACACGGAGGCGAAGGCGACGACCTGATCGATGGCGGCGCGGGCGACGACGTTATTTTCGACGAGGCCGATGCCGACTTTACTCTGACGAACACGTCAATGACCGGCAACGGCAACGACACGGTTGCCTCGGTCGAGCGAGCCATTCTGTTTGGTGGCGAATCTGACAACCGGATTGATACCTCAGCATTTTTCAGTGCGGGACAAACCAGTGTCACGCTGCGAGGTAACAGTGGCGACGACACGCTGATCGGCAGCGACATTAACGACGCCCTACTCGGCGACGCTGGCAATGACACGATCGATGGTCGCGCGGGCGACGATAAACTTTCCGGCGCTTCCGGACGCGACCTGTTGATCGGCGGCGCAGGCAACGATCGACTCCGTGGCCAGGGTGGATCGTTCGACACGCTGATAGGCGGCGAAGGTGATGACACGCTCGACGGTGGAGCCGGCATTGACGTCATCATGGAATCAGCCGATGTCGACTTCACGCTGACAAACAGCTCGCTGACGGGACAAGGCACCGACATCGTACTGAGCATCGAAACGGCTCATCTCATTGGCGGAGCGAGTGACAACGTCATTGATCTCAGCGGCTTCACCGCGTCTTACCCACCGACTCTGGATGGCGGAGCTGGAAACGACCAATTGATCGGCTCCAGCTTCATGGATCTGCTGCGAGGCCAGGATGGCAACGACACTCTGAACGGCGGTGGCGGCAACGACTTCCTGCAGGGCGGAGCGGGCGATGATCAGATCGTCGGCGGCGACGGAAACGATGGCCTGTCAGGCGGAAGCGGCAACGACACACTCTTCGGAGGTCTCGGCAACGACATCATCTTTGGCGGCACGGGCGACGATTCAATCCGAGGCGAAGCCGGTGCTGACACCATCTTTGGCGGCGAGGACTCCGACGACGTCGACGGCGGCGCAGACACAGATCAGATCGCTGGAGGCTCCGGCGACGGCGCTGCGGACGCTGGCGATGTCGTAACAGGTCTCGCCGAAGAGATAGACGAGACGTTCCAGTTGACTCCGGTCCCAAACTGGGTCAGCGAGTCCTGAGAAATCTCAGGCGGATACCAGATTCATTCGTCATGCATCGTCGCTGAGTCGGACCAGTTCGCCGTAGAGCTCCGGACGCCGAGTTCTCAACGTGTAGTTCGGCAGACTTCGTTCAGCGGCCAGCCGGCTGGAGTCCAGCTCGCAGATAATCATCTCGTCGCGAATCTCGTCGCGCTGCGTTGATGCAAGAACTTCGCCATCTGGAGCAAAGACGATCGCGCCGCCGCAGTGATGCGGTTGCGCGGGTGAACCTGCCGGATAGGTATCGAGGTGCCCTGCTCTGCCGGCCATGTTTGCGAGCACGGCAAAGCAGGCATTTTCGCGAGCACGCATCGCGTAGCACGACGTGAAAAAGTCGATCGAGTGCTGACGCGCTGCGGCTGCGGATTCCGGAGTGTCGTCCCACATTCTGATTCGCGCCGCATGAGGCATCAGCAGGACATCGGCTCCCTTCAAAGCAAGAATCCGGGATACTTCCGGAAACTGATTGTCGTAACAGATGATCGTTCCAACCTTGCAGAAGCCGAGATCGTGAACGTCGATTTCGCGCCCGCCTTTATAGTAAAGCGTCTCGTCGCGAGACATGTGAATTTTGCGTTGCTTGCCGATGTACCCACCCGGTCCAACCAGAAACTGAGTATTGAAAACGATATCTCGCGGCTTCTCAGAAATCCCCACTGAAAGCACCAGCCTGTACTTCTTCGCAAGCTGAACGCAACGTTGAACGTTCGGGCCGTCAGGAACAGATTCGGCAAGATCCCAGGTTTTCGGGTTGCAGTGCGAATGGATCAGCAATTCCGGAAAAAGGACGACTCGAACGTCCGAATCGGCTGCCTTTCGACAGTAATCGTCCATTTGACCAAAAACCCAGTCGAGTTCATTGAATGGGCTATTCATGCTGACGGCAGCGATTTTGAAAGATTCCATAGAATTCTCCGGGAGGGTGTCACACCTGGCAGATAAGACTTGTGCCCTCTGGCCGCCGTGAGTTCAACGTCGATGCCCTCGCTCGTTGAACTTACGGCGGCCCTTCTTTTTTGGCACTTCCTGTTCATGCACTTCCAGCTTCTGGTGCCCTGGCGACTTTTGGCAATGTGAATACCGCGCCGACTCCACGCTTCAATGGGAAATAAAAACAGCCGGGCATCCATTCAGGACGCCCGGCTGCTTCTGTTTTCACTTCGAAATTCGATGGCTCACTAGCCAAGCGGGAGTTGTTCCGGCTCGATCACAAACGGGAAAACTTTCACGGGATCACCGGCTTTGAGCTTGTCCTGATACGGCAACTGTGCCGCACGGTCCGCCGCAAACTGAAGGTGGGTCAGGCGAAGACCGGCATAAACGTCGAGACCGGACTCGGCCGCAACATCCGCAAAGACTTCTCCAGCCGATGCGGCGTGACGGCGCACTCCGTGAATACTTTTCTCACGGACTTTGACGCCTGCCGCTGAAAGTTTGACCAGACCTTTCAGAAACCGGCCAACGATCGATTCAGGGTTTGAGGCTCGCCACAGGCGTTCCCATTCTTCGTGGGCTTCCCAGTAGTAGCCGCAGTTGAACAGGTCGATCGCCAGCAGAAAATTGCGGTTCTCGTGCCAGGCATCGGGATCCAACGCTGCAGGAGTTCGCCCTTTGCGACCGTGGCTGTGCCCGTTCGGGTGCCGGATGGGATGAGGCGTGCTGGTGGCCGGAATGTATGTGTAAGGCGGAAGCATCGCGGCTGGCAACAGTCGCGGAATCTCGTCCTTCTTTGGCAGAACTTCACTTACCAAGAGACTGATCTCCTCAATTTCGTTTGTCGTCTAAAAGACAGAACCCGTGCTCAGTCACAACGTCGCCGTTACGTCAACGAGTTGAGCCAGGCGAAAATCTGCAACATTCAGAAACGATGTCCAGGCGGTGTCGCGCGGAACCGGTGCATCACACCGAACGAAGCAGTATTCGTCAAAATCAAAATACGCTCAAAATGGCCAATCCACGAGAGCAATGACAACTTGCTGCAACATCCCTCACATGCAGCAATGTCGGGCAGGACAGACAGACGGCAGATCGCCGAACGCCCGTGGCAACGCAACCATCATGGTCACGGGGTGGGAATCTCTAAGGTGGGAACCGGGATGAACATCCTCAACAGTTGATCCAAAGCGTCCGGCGTCCGAGAAGCATATCGAGCCATTTCGAGAAGTTAAGATGTTCTCTCGCCGTCAGGCCCAGAATTCCCGAAATCAAGGCAGATTCAGGGCCACGTCAATCCCGAACAACAAAAGTTTACGTTCACAACTGATAATATCGCCCTCAATCAACATTATCAGAGCGACACCGGGAGTCGACATCCAGGTCACGTGCGAGACGGGTGAGACGCCACTACACTGCGGGCCTTCCAGTTGCCCCAGCAGTTTTCTGCTGCCTGCCAATTATCTCTGCTTGATAAATGCACAAATCGGAGTGCCTCGATGCTTGCGAAAACCGCAATTCTGAACCCCGTCGTGCTGGCCTTTGTCGCCGGAGCTGTGATTTCGTGGGGAGTTTATGTCCCGACGGTACACCGCGCTGCCGAACAGCTTCACAGTAGCCTGCGAGCATTTCTGTTCGTCGGAGTCGCCTACTTTCTGACGGCTGTGCTGATCCCGCTCGTGCTGATCTTTCTGTTCAATTACGACCCCACCACCAAAGGGCAGACCCCGAACTTCAACATCGGCCCAATCTCGTGGGGGGTGGCCGCTGGAATTGCCGGAGCCGCCGGCGCACTTTGCGTCATCTTCGCCGCAACCAACGCCGGCAAAGGCGGCGCCCTTTACGTCGCCCCTCTTGTGTTTGCCGGAGCGCCGATTATCAACACGATCGTCACGATGACGTTCTTCAGCCCTGTCAAGAAACTCCCGGAACTCCCGTTCTTCCTTGGCCTGGTTCTCGCCGCAGTCGGAGCCGCCCTGGTCATGATCTACAAGCCAAAGCCCGACACCCCTGCTCCGGCTCCAGCAGCAACGGCATCAGTCGCCGCTACTGATGCCCCCGCAGACTCAGCCAATCAGTAACGATTGGCAAATTCAAACGATTTCACACAGGGCAGATTTGGCGTGACGAAATTCGAGAGTTGCGAAACTGATCTTCAATTCACAACTCCGTCAGGCAAAGCCTGCCCCGCAGGCACGCAATCAATTCTGAACGCACCTGCAGCGACCCGAATCCAGATTTCGGCGACCGCGAATTTCAGCCGCAGCGAATCAGTGGCGTCACGGTTGAGTGAATGAGTAGTCCCACGGAGTGACACCTTCGCCCGAACAGCGAACTTCTTCGAAGTGGTGCATCACTCGGCCAAGCAGTTGAGTCGGGCGTTCGAAGTAGGCGGCCAGTGCCTGTTCCACTTCAGCGTTGTCGACAGCTTCATCGCGTGATACCGAGTTCGACATGGCGAGAATGTAGAACTGTCCGGACCCCGGCAGCCGGATTTCAAATTCGCCGCTCTCATCTGCGGTCGAAATATCGCCGCCCAGCGTTCGAATACCGGCGACCGCAAACTGCTGATCCTCGTCCTGGTCGCCAGTTCGCAAACCAATTACTGATAGTTTCGCCGTACCCTTTCGCGCTACGGGCAGGGCAAGTACTCGAGCACCGCGGTCGGCTTTTCGATCACCATCAGCGGTTCGATAGGTGATCCGACCTCGAAACGCCACGTAGCGCCCATCGTTTGCGTCAGTGGGTGCTGTGTCCAGGCGAGCAATTTCCGACTGCTGAGTAACGGCTTCTGGCGAAACCGCTGAGTCCACCGACGTGGCTGACAATGTCGTGACTCTTCCAATCCAGAATCCAGCCGAAAAGACGACTGCGCAAATCCCGACCGCCGCCCAGATCAGCGTCCCTGACAGCACCACCGCCCCTCGAGTCACCTGAGACTCGTCGTCGTACGGACCGATGGCCGTGTTCGCCGATGGTGAGACTGCTGCCGGATCCGCCTCCTGCACTGGCTCGTCCGTCGAATCGCCTTCCGTTACGCCAAACTCCGCAGCAGCCAGCAGGCGTTTCCAGGAATTGCCCGCCTGGGCCGTACTTCGCCAGGGGCGAGCGTCCTTCGATGCATCACTTTCCCCCTCCTTTGAGTCCGGCGAAATCGGCTTTCGAGCGCGGACTCGCGGCGCCAGGTCGATGGGTTCGGGAGCGGGTAGCGGCTGCAGAACAATCGGCTCCGGCAGTGTCCCAAGGCCAGCAGCCTGAAGTGCATCTCCGAGATCCTGTTTCTTTTCAGGAAGCCGCCCCTCCTCGTGAGACGAGTCTCCAGACTCCTCGCCTTTGCGATCATCAATAACCCGCCCTTCAACGCCGGTTCCGCCGGCACTTTGAGCAGCACTCCTGAACGGCTCTCCGCGTGAGGGATTGTCGATCGAGGCCAGCTCGTCGAGCGCCCTGGCCAGCTTGCTGTCACCCATGTCGAGCCCCGGGTCGGGCAGCGGCTTAACCGAGCCATCAAGATCAGGAACGCGCAGCGTCCAGCCACAGGTCGGGCAGTCGAAAATCTCGCCAGCTTTCGAGCGGGAGATCCCCAGAAACTGACGACAATGCTGGCAGCGAAACTTGATGGGCATCAGGAAGGACTCTTCGAATCGGATACAGTCTTGCCGCCGATCGATGCATCAGCAGATTCAGCACGCTCCACCAGCGCGACAACAGCAATCGTCAGGTGTCCAAGCAAAGCCAGAACGTTCATGACAAACACAGTCAAAGCAACGTAAGTCAAACCTCGCACCGCATCGCTGCCGGCCGCGTCACCAGCGCCGGACAGGATCAACCCCAGGCACACTGACACCAGAACAACCAAAAGCAGTACAACCGCCGCGTTGAGCAACCAGCTGATTCGTTTTCTGACGACTGACAACGTCACTGAAATCTTCTCCCACAATTATTCAACGGTTCCCGACGAGGCCCTTCAGTTTAACGGGGAGCCTGGAGCATCGCGACAATTCGTTACCGATTCACCGACAGCTGCCTCAGCTTTCATTCATTCGTCATGTCAGCCAGAATGAACAACTCATATAACGGATGTGAAACCAGCAGGAGTCTTTCATGAAAATCGCCACAGCCATTATCGCCGTCCTGATGACTCAATGCCTGTTGTCTTTGGCGCATGCTCAGATCGATGACTCGGGCACTGACGCCGAAGACGTGCCTGGATTTCCGGTTCCGGAACTCCGCAACTACATCCCCGAACTCGCCAAAGCCGTCGATCTGATCGGTCAGAACCGTGTGGAAGATTCGTTCAACTCGCTCAAGACAGAACTCAATCCCGCCTTTCGACACGAGGGGGCTCACGAGAAGTTTCGCGAAAGCTGGATGAAACTCTTCTTGCAGATCGGTCGGCTGCGGTTGGAATTCGACTCTTACGACATCGTCGGCTACTACCGCGTTTCCTCCCAGGCATACTTCATTTACGGAACAGCCAACGGAGCGAACGGGCCGGTCATGTTTGACTTCCGAGTCTTCCGCTATCGAGGCCGCTGGCACGTTCACGGCTTCAGTTTCAACGTCGCTGGCTGGGAACGAAAACCGGAAATGCACGAAGACAGTGTCAAACTCGCCAACCCTGTGACGTACGCATTGGGGGCTCGACCGATCGCACAACTTGAACAGCAGATCAACGAACATCAACGCTCGGCAAAGCCGGCAGCCAGGCTTCTGGCTGCGACGTCAAAGTCACAACTCGAAAACGATGCCAGGTAATTCAATCAGGATTTCTGTCGGTCAGGTCTCCATTCTCCCGCCCCTGGAACACGCCAAATGAGCACACAGCTCGGTCGACTTCGCTCAGATCTCATTCGGCTCCGCAATACTCAACAGACGATTCGCGGAATCAGCGGGCTGTCCCTGCTGCTTCAGTCGGCTCTGCTGATTCTGGTCGGCGGATTTCTGCTGGACTGGTTGCTAGACATGTCGATGGCTCAGCGCTGCATCCTGCTGACGTTGATGGCTGTTGTTCTTTCGTGGTCCTTCCACCGTTTTGTGAAGCCGTGGTTCGGACAGAACGAAGACCTCATTGAATTGGCGCTGGACGTCGAACAGCGCCACGGCCTGGACAATGATCTCGTTTCCGCACTTCAGTTCGAACGGCCTGAAGCAGCAAGCTGGGGTTCGACACAACTTGAATCAGCGGTCATCACGCAGGTCGCTGAGCTGGCGCCTCAGTTGAAAGTCTTCGACGGAATCTCGTTCGCCGAATTCAAACGCCGCATGATCATTCTGGCAGTGACAGTTGCACTGCCGACAATCGCCAGCGGATTTTTCCCCGGTTACTTCTACGCCTACCTGAACCGCATGCTGCTGGGATCTGCTCAGTATCCGACCGCGGCGCAAATTGTTGAAGTCGTCGTCAATGGCCAGACAGTGATCAACGAGAATGGGCAAGTCACCGCCGAACTCACAAGTCCGTTCGGACACCCGCTCAGTTTTCAGGTGCGTCTCGCAGGCGAGACGGCATCACTAACCACGCGCGGTATCCATGTGCAGAGTCTGGACGGTGCCGTCTCAACCGAGGTCCGACTGTCACCAAACGACGCCACAGATCGTGAAGCCGCCGGCGGTGACGCTCCAACTTCGGACATTCTTCCGGACACTCCTTCAGTGCTCGCTGGCGAGCTGCCGCGGCTGATGGATTCCGTCACGATCCAGGTTTTCGCTGGCGACGCTCGATCATCGAAAATCACGGTTCACGCCACGCCGTTGCCAGTCGTCGAGCCCGAACTTTCCGTCACGCCGCCGGAGTACGTTCGCGCGGTGATCGGACGTCCTGACGCTTCTGAATCGAAACTTGCTCTTTCTGTCGTAGAAGGTTCTCGAATTGACCTTACCGTACGAAGCCTGAATAAGCCGCTCGAAATGGTTGAGCTGACAATTGGCGAGAGCAACTACCGCCTCACCCCCAAAGACACAGAAAAGCGTGAATGGACACTGGATGTTTCCGGTACCGAATTCCGGAATGTGTCCGAAACACTCCGCTACCAGATCCAGGCAACCGACGCACAGGGCCTGCAACTCGAAAATCCGATTCATGGAACCATCCGACTGAGAACCGACCAACCACCGCGTCTCGCCATTTCAGCCCGCACGCGAGCCGTCGTCGCGACTGCTCAGCCGCCAATCACCTGGTCGGCATCTGACGACTTCGGCCTTTCGCGAGTCTTCGCCCGCATTCAAGTGGCGCGTGCTGACGGCGACATTTCGGAAACGGAAGTCGAAGTCGCCGCCAGTCCCGACAGCGGTGCACCTCAGACATCATTGCGTGGCACACACCCTCTCGACCTTTCATCACTGAAACTGGTAAAAGGCGACGAACTGAAAGTCACCTTTGCCGCGTACGATTACCGAGGCGACGCGGAACCGGCCATCAGCTACAGCGAACCAATCCAGCTTCAACTGACCGACCGGCAGGGCATCCTGTCCGGGCTGCTGGAAACTGACGAAGAATCCGCCCGACAACTCGACGCCATCATCCGGCGCGAGCTGGGCATTGGAGATTCCAAATGACACAACGACTTTCAACGACGCAAGACGGTAGCGGTCACTCAGTACGGCCCGTTGGCTGTCGAATCCTCATCGTCATCCTGACAGCCTTTCTTCTGACCACCGCGAGCGTTCCCGAGTCAGCCACGGCCGTCGACAAGCTCGCTCTGCGTCGCAAGCAGATCGATCAGCAACGCGCCCGGGCGATGGCGCAGAAACTCGTCTCCAGCGCTGTCGACCTGCAGATTCACCAGCTCGAAGACAACGGCCTGACCGAGCTGCCAATCTACAAAGAAATCACATCGATGCGCGGCAGCATCGGCGAACTCGTTGAAACGGAAATGGCCGACGTTGTTGAGATACTGCTCGACGCTCAGCACCTTGATTCTGCGGCGGATCGAGAAGCGAAGTTCGTCGCTGCTCGCAGCACAATTCGCGAGATCGTCATCCGGCTGGCGGTCGAACGTCACAACCTGTTGCGCCGCCTTCGCAATGCAGAAATTGCCGAGCAGATCAAACGGCTCATCCGCCTCGAAACGGAAACGATGACTGTGACAAAGGGCCTGCCGGAAGAGTCACAGACCCGCCGCGAGCAACTCGCCGTCCGAGCGATCGAAGACCAGCGCGACATCAAAGAGCTGTTTCTGCATCTGGTCGAAACACTGGCCGATGTCAGTTCGTGGGACGGCGCCATCGGCCAGGGCGCGACGAAAGGGCTGATCATTCTGAAACGAGAAGAAGTCGGTCTGCATCTTGACCGGTCCGGCGCTGAACTCGTCGCCGCGAGATTCGCGTCCTCGGCCGTTGAGCAGGCTCAGGTCGTTGCCGGACTGAAAAAGCTGCTCGACGAGGTTCTCCATACCCAGGGGCTGATCAGCTCAGACTCGGAATCAATCTTCGCCCGAATCGAAGAACTGGCCAGCAGGCAAAGTGAGATCCGCGCGAAAGTTCAGAACGCGGACCTGTCCAACACCGACGAGTCCACCGCACTGACCACCGAGCAGGACGCCATCAAAGCAGAACTCGAAGAGCTGGCGGAAGTCGTCGCCGACAATCCTCAGGCAGCAAAGCACGTGGAAGAAGCCATCGAAGCCGCTGCCCAGGCTTCCGAGCAGATTTTCTCGGAAGCGTCTGAGCAGGCTATCAACTCGCAGCGGCTCGTCGAAGGACATCTCGCGGCTTTGCAGGACAAACTTCAGCAGGAAATTCAAACGCAACTCGGCGACAAAACAGCTGCCGAACTGGCCGAAACCGTCAAAAGCCTCGAAGCGACAAAGGCCGAACTCGAACAGGCCATGCAGTCGCAGCAGCAGGCCGATCAGAACTCCGCGACCGCCCCAAAGAAAGTCGCTCAGCAGGAAGAAGCCGTCAAGGTTGCTCTCACGGAAGCCGCCAAAGCCGCCGACAGTCGTCAGCTGCCGGAAGAACTCACCGCGACAATCACCGCTGCCGAAGACGCGGTCGCTAAAGCTGTCGAAGCCGCAAAGCAAGCGGCAAAAACAGACAACCCGGACAGCGAAAGAGATCAGGCCGCCGCTGAAGAAGCAACGAAGAATGCTTCCGACGCCGTCGAACGAGCCTTGGCGAGCACTCAGGAATCGCTGGCCGAAGCTCAGCGCATGGAGGCGGCGGTTAAAATTGGAGAACTCGCTCGCGCCGCCGAAGCACTCGAACGCGCAGCCGCTGCCGAACGAAAAATCGCGGAGACCGCAAAGGACGTCGCGGCTGGTGCTCCCGTCGATCCTGAATCGGCCAAAGAACTGACCGAGGAACAGGCAACCGTTCAGGACGTCGCCGAGCGAATCGCCGAAGGAGTGAAAGAGACAGCTCCGAAAGTTTCTGAAGCTCTTAAGCAAACCGCCGCAAAGGCCCAATCCGCGAAGACACCGCTGGAGAAAGTCGCGTCAGCCGCGCAGGACGCGGCCACCGCGAAGGCAGCCACAGAAGCAGCAAAGGCGGACAACAACGAAGAGGCGATGGCTCAAGCCAAGAAGGCAGGCAACGAAGCCCGCAATGCAGCCGCCGAGTCAGCAAAGCAGGCTGCTCAAAGTGCAGGCGAAGCCGCCAGCGAACTCGCATCCGCCGCTCGAGAACTTCGGAACGAAATCGCCGAGACTGCAAAGCAACTCGCCCAGCTCTCAGAAAAGCAGCTCGCCCAGGTTAAGGATGCTCAGGCAGCCGTTGACGATACTATCAGGCAGACCGAAAAGTCGGTCGCCGATCGTCTTCAGAAACTCGCTCAGGCACGCAACGAAGTGGCCAAAGCGTTTACTGAACAGCAGCGAGCGGAAGGCCGTCCAGAAGCAGCCAATGCGATGGAGCTGGCGCAGAAAATCGCCGAGGCGCTGGCCATGCAGAATTCGGCAGACAATGCCGCTGACGATGTCGAGTCCGGTGCGGCGGCGACTCCGCTTGAAGCAGCCACCAGACAACTCGGCGTCTCCGACCTTGCTCAACAGATCGGAAAAGAAGCCACCGAGCGACCACAGGCAAAAGCAGCTCAGGAAGAAAACAAACCTGACGCATTAGCCAACGCGTTGCGACAGGCTCAACAGGCCGGCGCGGAAGCTGCTCGAAAGGCTCTGGACGGAGACTCGAAAGCGGCAGAAGCAGCGCGCGACCAGACGCGCGAGGCTTTGACCGAAGCACTTAACGCGGCTGTCGCCGAAGCCGACCAGCTGGCGATGGAAGAACCAACCGGCAAGCCCGACGCCAGGGCTCAGCAGGATGTCGCCACAAAAGCAAAGGCCGCCGGAGACCTGGCTCAGGAAGATGCCGCAAACGCCGCCGCAGCACTCACCGACGCCGCAGCCGCCGCTGATCAAGCAGTGAAAGAAATCGGCGAAGGCTTGCCGGAAATGACAAAGACTTCACAAAAGAAAGCCACCGACGCACTGACTGAAGCCGCGAAGACCATTGATGAAGCGGCCAGAAATCTGGCTGGCGAGCAGGCAACGGAACTGGCTGCCGTCTCGGAGAAGGCAAACACGGCTGCCGGGAAGTCAGCTCAAGTCGATGCCAGCGCGGCGGCGGCAATTCGAGAAGCTCAGCAGGCCGCCAACAAAGCTGCCGAAGCGGCGCAGGCAGCGAACGAAGCCAAACCGGAAGCCAGCGGCGAAGAAACTTCGGCCAAAGACTCACCCCGGACACCGCGACCAGAACTGGACGCCGTCGCCGCTGATCAGGAGATTGCCGAGAATCTTGAACGAGCAGCAGCCGACCTCGCCGCCAAGGCTCAGCAACTGGGACGCGAACAGGCACTGGCACTGGCTCTCGCCGAGCTTTCGAAATCGCAGCAGGAATCCGTCGAGCAGCTCGCGGATGCCAGAAACTCGCTCAAGGACGCCGACAAGCCAAAGCGTACCGACCCAAATTCAGAAGATGCTCCCGGAACCGCCCCGGCGGCTGACCAGGCGTCGGAGGAAATGACACCCGCCCAGGGAAGTGCCGCGAAGAAACTTGCTCAGGCTATGAAGCAGTTTTCGGACTCGCAACGCCTGACGGGTGAAGGCGCCGTGGAATTATCAGGACAGGAAGAAGTCGCCAATCTGCCGATTCGAGAAGCTCTGGATCTTGCCTCGGAGCTTTTGAAATCATCGAAGCCGCCGCTGCCGGTGCCACCGAACAGTCAGCCGCAGGAACTTGCCGCGCTCGATTCGGCGAATCAGCCGCCGCAGACTTCACCGATTCCGCCTGTTTCCTCTGAAGGTTCGAAGCCTGCTCCTGCAGAATCCGCGACTGCTGACGGAAACGCTGCCGATGGAGACGCCTCCACCCCGGAGGCCCCTTCAGCTCCGACGGACCAGTCAGGCAATCCACAACCGGGAGACCAGGCCAATGGCCAGCCTCAACCCGGCCAGCCGGGCAGCCAGAATCCGGGCCAGCAACCGCCCGGCAGTGCCCAGCAAGGCCAGCCACAGTCGGCCCAGCTGGGAACAGGTTTCGTGCCCGACTCCCCGGAAGCGACTGCCAGGCTGATGGCTGATCCGGAACTGCTGGCTCAGCTTGCCGAGCTGATGGAAGCGGCAATGGCCGAAGCGGCTCAGAACCAGGACGCGGCAGCAGCGGCTCAGACCGCAGCCACCGAAGCTGGTCAGCCAGCAGCCGCAGAGCCACCTTCGGGGCAACCGCCGAGCACCGTTCAGCCTCCACAAAACGCTCAGGCTTCGCAGAAGTCGGAAGGAGGCGGAGCATCTGATGTTGGCTTGCCCACCGAGAATCAGGCCACCAAAGACGATCCGCTGAACCTTGTTGATACCGCAACTCCCTCGAAAGACGGTCGGACTCCGACGTCGAGCGACAGGACTCGCCAGATCGACACCCGGCAATTCCGACAGGCAGCGTGGTTCGCCAAACTCCCCGCCGAACTGCGAAATGCGATTCTCGCTGGCAGCCAGCGTCGAGCACCTCGCGCATACGAAGATCGCCTCAGACGATATTTCGAAAGCCTGGAATAGTATTCCCGTTCCAAAGGGACTGGAGCACTGCCGTTCGGCTTCCATTCGACGGACACCGACTGGCAGCCGGTAATAAAGACGTGCTTTATTAAACGAACACTTCAATCGAAGAATCGGACGGAGTCACCAGACCAATTGACCTGGCCCGCTCCGACAGTTCCCGCAGTGCGTTTTCGCCCGTATCGCCCAGGTCGGTCGTCCACTCGTTCACGTACAGATCGACGTGTTTCATCAGAACATCGTCGTCAAACTCCTGAGCATACTTTCTCATCGTGGGCAACGCAGCGTCGCGGTCGGCCAGCGCAAACTCCAGGGAGTCGCGAATCACACCTTGAATTTTCGCGATGAGTTCGTCGGGCAGACTGCGCCTTGCAACGATTCCTCCGAGCGGCAACGGGCACTTCGTTTCGGTTTCCCAACGTGTCCCCAGATCCTCGACCAGCCCGAGACCCTGTTCCTGCCACGTGAATCGCCCTTCGTGAATGCAGACTCCAAAGTCTGCTTCCTTTCGCTGAAGCTTCGGCATAATTTCGGAGAAGACGACGTGTTCGACTGTGGCGGTCTCTGGGTAAAACAATGAATTGAGCAAGGACGCCGTCGTGTGTTTTCCCGGACAAAGCGTTTTCTGACTGCTGTCAGCCGGTATCGCCCCCGGCTTCGAAGAGAGCAGTAACGGCCCTACGCCGAACCCCAAAGCTGAGCCACTCGGCAGGACAACCGTTTCATTAGCCAGCAGCAGAGCTGCGTGAAAACTTGACTTCGCGGCGTCGAAATCGCCAGCGAAAAGGCGATCATTTAACTGCTGAATGTCGATCAGTTCGACCCTGAAATCGAGTCCTCGCCAATCGACGCTCTGCGTCATCAGTCCGTGAAAGGTGAACGTGTCATTGGGGCAGGTTGAAATGCCCAGGTGGATTTTCTGGCTCAAGACAGTGGCTCGTTGATGCAGAGTGAATAGTGAGTCGCGGCCTGGCCTGAGTCATCTCGCGAGCAAAGCGGCGAAGTGATTTTGAGGTTGTTCAATCGAAACTCGTCCGTACTTTCGAAGTCTCACACAAAGACGCGAAGCCGCAAAGATCCTTGCGTCTTCGCGTGAACATTCCCGCTGTGGGCATGACTGTGTTTTTTGCAACTACGGGCTTCTTAGCTTGCAGCACCGCTGTCTGCAATCAGTCTGAGTACAAGCTCCGCAGCATTCTCCAGCGACTCTTTGATCTTCCATTGAGACAACCGTCGGTCGCCCGCCTCGTTGGAAATACCGCGCACCACCTGAACCGGGACGTTCAGCAGCGAGGCCGCCATCGCCACACCAAACGCTTCCATATCCTCTGCGACGGCGTTCGGAAAATGGCGGGACTTCAACGCAACGTCCTCGGGGCATCCAGACGCGGAGCAACAAGTGAGAAGCTGCCGTTTCCGAGGCTCTTCGGAGTCTCCCTCAATTCGTGTACGCAGCAGCGGCAGTTTGTCTCCGATAACCAAGCGAGGTTCGGCAACATCGTCTCCCGGATCCCACTGTTTCCAGCCGAGGTCCGAGGCACTCTGAAAGTCCTGACCGCTGCCCGCGCCGATTCCACAACAGGCAACTTCGTTAAAAGTTGTCGCAGAGCCCACCGACAACGAAGAACCGATTGCTCCGGCGATTCCGACCAGAATGATTCGGGCGGGCCTGTGTTCAGCAACGAGTTGGCTTGTCCGGGCGGCAGCCGAAACCGGACCGAAACCACACAGTTGCAGCGTGCCACCTGCTTCCTGAACAGACGGTCGCAGAAGCGGTCCAAGAAATGACTGCTCTGTTGGAGTCGGGACGAGAATCAGGAGTTCGGTCATGAGTCTGACGATGCGATCAGTGAATGAGTTGGTTTGTGAACTCCCTGCGTCTCGCGAAACGGGAGACGGCTGAGCATAATACTCCCCTGATCATTCCAGGGAAGTCGGCCCGTTCGTCGACCAGTCAGATGAGGGCAAGCGGTGACGTTGTTTCGAAGCTCACTGATTATTCAACTGGCAGCCTTCGTCGCTTTGTCGGCACCGTGGGACGAAGTAGCCCGCGCAGCACCGCTCGATTTCGAATCGCAGATTCGTCCGTTGCTCGTTCGGCGCTGCGGCGACTGTCACGGAGCGAGCGAACAGAACAGCGGCCTGCGTCTTGATGCCAGACAGGCGGCATTCAAAGGCGGTGACGGTGGCCCCGTCATTGTCCCCGGCAAGTCTGGCGAGAGTGAACTCTTGCGCCGCGTTACGACGAACGATCTGGACGAGCGAATGCCTCCGGACGGAACAGCGCTCACGGACACCGAAATTGACCTGCTGCGTCGCTGGATCGATTCCGGAGCGGAATGGCCAGAGACCGACTACGACCGCCAGGCAGCTCGCGACCGCCGACTCGAACACTGGGCGTTCCAGCCCCTGCTGAAGTTTCCCGAATCAGTGACGAACCTGGATAAGCGACAACTCAACGTCAGGGCCGAAAAGATCGACCATTTTGTCGCCGCTAAACTCACTGAACATCGCCTGAAACCATCACCAGCAGCAGACCGACGGACACTGATTCGTCGACTGTACTTTGACTTGATCGGACTGCCGCCTTCTCCCGAAGAGGTATCAAAGTTTGTCGTGGAAGAAGATCCCGCAGCGTTCGAGCAGCTCGTCGAGAACCTTCTGCAAAGCCCGCGCTACGGCGAACGCTGGGCTCAGCACTGGCTCGATGTCGTTCGTTATGCGGACACGCACGGATTCGAAGTCAACACCCCTCGCGAGAATGCCTGGCCGTATCGTGACTATGTGATTCGAGCTTTCAACGAGGACAAACCATACGATCAGTTCATCCGGGAACAATTGGCTGGAGACGCTTATCAGGAAGACGCCGCAACCGGCTTTCTCGTCGCCGCCGCCGTTCTGCTGCCTGGCCAGATCGGTAAGGACGAAGAATCAAAGCGGCTGGCTCGCCAGGACTCCCTTGACGAGATCATCGTTGGCACAAGCGCGACGTTTCTTGGCCTGACGATCGGTTGTGCCCGCTGCCACGACCACAAATTCGACCCGATCACGGCCCGCGACTATTACGCGTTGCAGGCGTTTTTCTCCGGAGTAAGGTACGGCGATCGTCCCATTCGAGATGCAGCTCAGAAGGAGCGGCTGGCGGCGGCCGTCAAGCTGGATGAGCGGATCAAAAACCTCGAAACGAAGCTGCTTGATTTTGAGCCTCGAACCTTCACCGGTCGAACTCTCATCATTGACGAAGGTGACAGGGATCGAGTGACTTTCCTGAAGCCCCCCAACGGCCCTGGAAGTAATCCAGCCGGACCAGCTCGAGGTCACCGCGACGATACTGGTTCTTCAGTTCGAGTCGGGAATATCAGCAAGGGGCAGTACACCTGGTGGAATAACACGCCCGGTCAGGACGTGCTGACCTATTCTCCGAATGTTTCCGGGCAGTTTCACCTTTGGCTTTCCTGGGGGGCTCACGGTAGCGGTGTTCACACGCGTGATGCCCGGTACGTTCTTGACAATGACGGCGACCTGACAACCACCGGCGATCAGCGCGAAGTCGCGAATATCGACCAGTACTACCAGGCCGGAGTGACTGAAGGCACAACTGAAAAGAAGCCGCTCTGGAGCGGGCTTTCGTATGCCGGGACGGTCCTGCTGAATGAACCATCGAAACTGATCGTCCGCGGCGGCGAGACAGGAACCGGCATCACCGCCGACGTGATCGTGCTGCAGGAACTCAGTGCTAAAGAATCCGGCGAAACTTCACGGACGACAAACGATGAATCTCACCCGGTCGCGGACGCGCTTCCTCAACTGCGGGGACCGGTGAACGCTCAACGCAACACAGAGCATTTTCTACCCGTTTCGGCAAAGTTTCTCAGATTCACAACATTTTCAACAATCGACAATAACAAGCACGAACCTTGTATCGACGAGCTGGAAGTTTACGAGTCATCAGAATCTGCCCGGAACATTGCTCTGGCTTCGCTGGAAACCGTCGCCACGTCGTCGGGTAACTATTCCGAAACCGGCAAGCACCAACTGAAACACGTTAACGATGGGAAGTACAGCAACGATCGAAGCTGGATCTCGAACAAGCACGGCGGTGGATGGGTTCAACTGGAATTTCCAGCATTAACGAAAATTGATCGCGTTGTCTGGGGCCGTGATCGAACCGGTCGATTCAAAGATCGGCTTCCGACCGAATACCGCATCGAGACTTCGGCCAACGGCACTGAATGGACAACCGTCGCGCAACACAATGACCGAGTCCCTCTGGGAACCCCCTTCGATCCGAATCGGACGCTGTTGCAGAACCGAACGCTTGAAGGTAAGGGCGATCCGGCGACGATCCTGGCAGAACTGGAGAAACTGACAAAGCAGAAGACCGAACTGGAATCCGTCCAGACCGTTTACGGAGGGCAATTCGCCCCCCCCGAGCAGACATACATTTTGCGACGCGGCGACCCGGAACAGCGTGTGACGGAGGTCACACCCGCAGTGCCTGCCATCTTTAACGAAACAGCAATCTCTGCAGAAACACCGGAGCAGGAACGACGGATCCGACTCGCCGAATGGATTGCCTCGGCAGACAACCCACTCACCGCTCGCGTTATGGTCAATCGAATCTGGCAGAACCACTTTGGGCGAGGCCTTGTCGCAACCCCCAGCGACTTCGGACTCAACGGCACCCGCCCTTCACATCCGAAACTGCTGGACTGGCTCGCGCACGAATTCATCGCCAGCGGCTGGTCCGTCAAGCACATTCATCGGTTGATCCTGCTGTCTCACACGTGGCAACAATCCAGCTTCGTCGAACCACACTCCGCAACGATTGACGGTGATAACAAATGGCTGTGGCGATTCTCATCGCGCCGACTGGAAGGTGAGGCCATCCGCGACAGCATGTTGCTGGTGACCGGCGAACTGAATCTCAAAACCGGCGGTCCTGGCTTCAATTTCTTCAAGACACGCGGCGGTCTTAGCGGCTTTCCTGAGGTCGACAAGTTCGGTCCGGAAGAAATGCGTCGGATGATCTACTCGCACAAGATCCGGATGGAACGAGTCCCCGTCTTTGGAGCATTCGACTGTCCAGACGCCGGCCAGGCAACGCCAGTTCGAACCCAGTCCACGACAGCAATTCAGGCATTGAACCTGTTCAACAGCCCGTTCGTGGCGGACCGTGCCGAAAAGCTGGCAGCTCGAATTGAACCGGACCATCCCGATGATACACAGAGCCAGGTCAGACGAGCATTTCGACTGACTCTAGGCCGGACTCCGTCAGCCATCGAGCTGTCAAAGTCCACCGCTGTCGTTAACAAACACGGACTCGCCACACTTTGCCGAGTTCTGTTCAACTGTAATGAATTTCTTTTCATCCCATAGTGCGGCACCGACCTCGCGTCGTACTTGAAATGCCTTCTCCCGGAGCACCGATGAAGAATCATTCGGAATCCAGACTGATCACAAACGCCGGTCGTGGCCTGTTGGACCGCCGTCGTTTTCTCGGCGAGGCGTCGTCGGCTCTGAGTGCGGTGGCTCTGTCCGGTCTACTTGCCGATGAGATGCTATTGGCAAAAGAGCAGCCCTGGTCACCGACAATCAGCCCCAATGCGCCGCACGCGCCTCGGCAACCACAGTCTTCTCCAAAGGCTAAGAATGTCCTTGTGATCTTTTGCGCGGGTGCGTGCAGTCAGCTCGAAACGTGGGATTACAAACCCGAGCTGATCAGGCAGGACGGGAAGCCGTTACCGGGTGGTCCGTCGGTCACTTTTCAGGGGCCAGCCGGAAACCTGGCGAAACCTCAATACAAATTCCGACCGTACGGCGAGACGGGTAAAATGGTCTCGGACATGATCCCGCATCTGGCCAGACAGGTGGACGATTTCGCCTTCGTTCATTCGCTGACCAGCAAATCCAACACGCATGGCCCGGCGGAAAATTTTCTGTCGACTGGCTTTGTGCAGGATGGGTTTCCGAGCATCGGCGCGTGGGTGACGTACGGACTCGGCTCCGAGAATCGCAACCTGCCAGCCTTTGTCGCCATTCCCGATCCGCGAGGAGTGCCTCAGGCCAGCGTCAACAACTGGGGTTCCGGCTTCCTGCCCGCTGTCTTCCAGGGAACGCCGTTCAACGCTGCTCAGCCAATCAGCAATCTTCTGCCTCCGAAGTCGATAGCGACTGGCAGCGACAATGCAGCCAGAGACCTGCTTCGACTTCTGAACGACGAGCATCTCAAAAAGAATCCACGAGACAACGACTTGGCGGCGAGGATCGCGAGTTACGAACTCGCCGCACGGATGCAGCTATCCGTCCCTGAAATCAGCGACCTTTCGACCGAATCCGATCACACTCTAAAGATGTACGGTGCGGACGATTCTAAAGATGAGCTGAAGGCGGGGTATGCGAAGAACTGTATTCTCGCGAGGAGACTGATCGAAAAGGGTGTGCGGTTCGTGCAGCTTTTCAACGGAGCATATGCCAGTGGGGGGCGACTGAACTGGGACGGTCATCAGAAACTCAAAGAGCAGTACGACATTCACGGTCGAGTCATGGATCAGCCATCAGCGGCACTGATTCACGACATGCGCCAGCGAGGTCTGCTGGACGACACACTCGTCGTGTGGTGCACCGAGTTCGGTCGCATGCCGATGTTTCAGAAAGGCGCCGAAGGCCGCGATCACAACCCCAACGGCTTCACCGCATTCCTGACCGGAGCGGGCGTCAAGCGCGGAGTCAGCTATGGGGCAACGGACGAACTTGGTTTCAAAGCCGTCGAAAACGTGCTGTCGATTCATGATCTGAACGCGACGATTCTGCACCTGCTCGGCTTTGACCACAAACGTCTGACCTTCCGCCACAACGGAATCGACCGCCGCCTGACCGATGTCCACGGCCACGTCATTGATGCCATGCTTGCCTGAACGTTTTACAGGGCAGACTCCGCGTTACTTCCGCTTGAACCGGTCCAGCAGAACAGCAGCGAGAATCAGGCCACCAAAGACGACCTTCTGTTCATAGCTGGCGACTCCGGCCATGTTCAGACCGTTCTGAATCACTGCAATGATCAACGCTCCAATCAGTGTTCCGAAGATACGTCCCTCACCGCCGGCCAGGCTGGTACCACCAACAACGACGGCAGCGATGACCTGCAGTTCGTACATCTCGCCGGCGTTCGGTCTGCCACCTTCAAAGCGGGAGGCGTCAACGATCCCGGCCAGTCCCGCCATTGCCCCACAGATTGCGTAAACAAAAATCAGCACGGCGAACACCGGCACGCCGGAAAGTCGTGCGGCTTCCGGGTTGCCGCCGACCGCGTAGATGTAACGACCGATCGATGTTCTGGTCATCGTGATGTGGGCAAGAACGTAAAGAGCGAGCATCAACAGAATAGGGTTGGGGATTCCCAGCGTCGCTCCATTGCCGAGCCATCCAAATGCAGCCGCTTCAATCTTGACGGCCTCGGGAGTCCCTTCCGTTCCGCCGCCAAGCAGAGCACTCTGGTACTGCACGGCGACGATCAGCGCCAGTCCGCGAGCCACCATCATCATCGCCAGCGTGACGACAAATGCAGGCACACGAAACCACGTCACCATGACTCCATTGAAGACGCCGCACAGCGTGCAGACTCCCGTGCCGATCAGACACGCTCCGAGCAGGCCGATCGTTCCGGCATCCTCCCCACCAGCCATTTGTTGAGCCGCTACAGCAGTCGTCACACCACACAGGGCCAGCAAACTACCGACCGACAGATCAATTCCCGCCGTAATAATCACCAGCGTCATCCCGATGGCAATGATGGCAATCACCGCGTTCTGGTTGATGACGTTGACGAGATTCTCGCGAGTCAGAAAGCTCGGCCAGGTATAACTCTGAGGTTTGACGACTTTCACTCCAGCGAGGCTGGGGAACTTTGCGGCTGTGATTTTCAGGCGTTCCGGTTTCAACGGTCCCCATTCGGACGCTGAATGATTTGTCGCGATCGCATCGACTTTTTCAAAGGCATCACCAACCTGCTCCAGAGCGACGCGTGCGTCTGATGGTGTTCCGTTGACGACAGCGAGAACAGTTCCGCCGCCTGCGTCAATCGCTGCTCGAACGGAATCGGTAAAGGCGCGGTCCTGCGCGGTATCTCGCGAGATGACAATAACATTGGGTGCGCCGGTCGACTCGGTCAGAATTCGGGCCGCGACTTCCTTGCCAGCGACCGGCGTGTTGGGATGCTGCTCACTCAGGGTGACAACGCTGTAGTAAGCACAGAGCGCCAGCAGCACGATCACAGAGCCGTTGTCAGCAATAAACCGTTTCACAAAACACTTCCTGAACCTGGTCACGCCACGGCGCGGGGGAATTCCTAATTCGTTACTTAACGGCAAGACTCATGATCGATTCCTGCGTTGCGGACTTCACGTCGCCGATTTCGCCCGTCACGCGGCCTTCGTGCAGGACGACGATGCGATCGGCCATGCCGAGTACTTCGGGCAGCTCACTGCTGATCATCAGGATGGCCTTGCCCTGTGCGACCAGTTTGTGCATCAGCAGGTAGATTTCAAATTTCGCTCCGACATCAATGCCGCGCGTCGGTTCGTCGAAGATGATGACTTCGGCATCACGCTCCAGCCATTTTGCCAGAACGACTTTCTGCTGATTGCCGCCGGAAAGATTTCCCGCTCGCTGAGCTGGACTCGAAACCTTGATCTGCAACTGCTCGACGTAACCGTTGAACGCTTCGCGTTCGCTTTTCTGCTGGATCAGTCCTCCGGAGGAAAAGCGTGAAAGGTTCGGAAGTCCGAAATTCTCCAGCACGCTCTGATTGAGAATCAGCCCTTGTCCTTTCCGATCCTCGGTCAACAGGCAAATTCCGGCGGCGATCGCGTCTCGGGGACTGCGAATATCCAGCTCATTGCCGTCGAGGGTAATCCTGCCAGCTTGCCGTTTGTCAGCTCCGAAGATCAGTCGAGCTGTCTCCGTTCGCCCGGCTCCGACGAGACCAGTCAGAGCAACGATTTCGCCACGGCGAACACTGAAGGAAACGTCTCTCACTTTCGGACCACCAGCAAGACCACTGACCACCAGGCCCGGCCTGGCTTCAACGTCCAACTGGTCTTCCACTGTGGCGGAAACGCGAGTTGGAAACTCGTTCTCCAGTTTTCGCCCGACCATCAGTTCAATCAGCGTTTCGCGGGTCAGCTCGCTGATCGGTTTTGAATCAACGTACTCACCATCACGCAGAATCGTCACACGATTACAGATCGCGAAAATTTCATCCAGCCGATGACTGACATAGACAATGCCGATGCCCTGAGACTTAAGTTCCGCGACGATCCTGAAGAGTCCCTGCACTTCACGCGGCGACAACGCTGCACTCGGCTCGTCCATCACGATAATTCGAGAATTCAGCGACAAGGCTTTGGCAATTTCGACAATCTGCTGCTGAGCAACCGTCAGATCTCGAACGAGGGCATCCGGATCCAGTTCGACACCGATCCTCTCGAACAATTCGCGAGCTCGCCGCCGCTCTTTTCCCGCTGAAATGAAACTGACTCGGCCAGGTTCCTGGCCGAGAAAAATGTTTTCCCGAACGGTCATCGCCGGTACGAGATTGAACTCCTGATATATGATGCCGATGCCGGCGCGTTGCGAATCCTGCGGGCTTGCGATCTGGACAGGTTGGCCATCGATCTGGATTGTTCCCGAATCAGGCTGATGGGCTCCTCCAAGTACCTTGATCAGCGTGCTCTTGCCGGCACCGTTCTCGCCGAGCAACGCCAGTACATCGCCGGATGCCAGATCAAGGTCGACGCCCTTCAGCGCGTGAACTCCGGGAAACGACTTATCGACACCACACATTTGCAGCAGCGGATGACCTGATGAAGATCCCCGAAAATCGTCAGCAGAGGAGTGAAGTCCTGTCACCATGAGAAGACCCGACGTCAGTTTCGCAGAAAGTCACCCCAAACCGTATTCACCGAGACCTCGGCGTCTGTAACGCTGCCGGTCGGGAGAGTCTCGAACTAACCTGGAGACTTGAAGACCTCAAGCTCCGGTAACTCGCCGGGCGCTACCGGCGTAATCTGCCATGTCGCCGACGTTTGCAGGTCGGGATCTTTTTCCGCGTCAGCCTTCTTGTAGATCGCTGTCGGGATAAGCTCGACCTTTTCGAATTCTTCGCCGTCGAGATACTTGATGATATTCTGAACGGAAACGACTCCCATCTTCTTCGGGAACTGAATCGGGTCGGCGTAAATCCTGCCTTCGAGGATTGCCTGCTTGCCTTCAAGCTGACCGTCGAAGCCGATAATCGTCACCTGGTCCAACTTCTCGGCCTGCTTGAGCGCCGTCCATGCTCCCAGAGCAGACGGATCGTTGATGGCAAAGATGCCTCGCAGATTCTGATGAGCCTGCAGCGCGTCGGACGCCGCCTTGAATCCTTCGTCACGCAGTCCACCGCCTTCGAGTTCTGAGACGATGGTGATCCTGCCCGACTCGCGATCCTTGTTGTGCTCATCAAGAACTTCCGAAAAACCCTGCACACGCAACACGCAGGAATTTGCCTGTTTGAAGTGCAATACCAGAACCTCGCCGCCGGCGTCACCGAGCGCTTCGATCATCGCTTCGCCAGCCAGTCTTCCTCCCTGGTAATTGTCGGTGCCGATGTGCCCCGCAACTTTTGCGTCTTCGGCGGCACATTGAAGATCGCAGGTGAAGACAGGAATCCCGGCTTCGTTGGCTTTGCGGATCGCTGGTCCGATGGCAATTCGATCTGCCGGATTCAACACGATCGCCGCGACTCCCTGAGCGATGTAATTGTCGATATGCTTTGACTGCTCGTTAACGTCTCGTTCGGCGTCGTTGACCAGAACTTCGAAACCGTGCTCTTTACCAGCTTCAGTCATGCTGTCGGCGATGATCTTGAAGAACGGGTTCTTCAGAGTCAGCGCCGAAAAACCGATCGTGCCTCGCGAATGGACCGGCGATAGCTCGCCATTCGACAACGAGGTTCCGTTGCCAGCACTTTCATTGCTGCCGTTCGAGCAGCCGCTGACAAACAGTAAGGCCACCAGAAGTGATGACGAGACAGCGTAGCTTGTGCAAAGTTGAAGCATTTTCGTTTCCTCGGTGCATCAGTCGGGCAGAGACGAATCACTGATCGAGTGAATCCAGGATCGCTCCTCGTGGATCAGAAGGTTTGCAGACTGAGTCCATTCTGTCGAGCCACCCGCGCGCTCCCGACGCCTCGCTGGAAGGGCTGACTGAACCACCAGCCTCGTGATATGCTGCGGTCCTGAATTAATTTCTTCAGACAATTCACGGCCGATCAGGAAACAGTATCGATGAACTTTTTGAGTCAACTAACGGGGTGTTTTGCTCTCCCTTGTGCAGAGAACCCTACCGTTGCGATGGTCGAAGCCGCTTACCGACACCATGATCTCGACTGGCGATACATCAACTGTGAAGTCGGCCCGGATAAACTTGCTGATGCCGTGCGGGGAGCGCGAGCGATGGGCTGGGCGGGCTTCAACTGCTCGCTGCCGAACAAGGTTGAAGTAATTCAGTACCTCGATGGCCTGGGGGAATCGGCGAAAATTATCGGTGCGGTGAACTGTGCCGTTCGACGCGACGACCAGTTCATCGGTGAGAACACCGATGGAAAAGGATTTCTGGAATCACTCAGTGAGAAGATCGACCCAGCCGGCAAATCAATGGTTATGTTTGGAGCGGGTGGAGCGGCGCGAGCGATCGGCGTTGAAACAGCCCTTGCCGGACTGACGAAAATCACCGTCGTAAATCGCTCCGTTGATCGTGGTCAGGAGCTGACAACGCTGCTTCGTGAGAAGACACCGACCGAAGTCAACTTCGAACAATGGAACGGCGAATACAGAATCCCGGACGGTACGGATATCGTCGTCAACTCAACATCGATCGGCCTGTTCCCGGACATCGACGCTCGGCTGGCGTTGGACATGGATTCGGTCACGTCGAACATGCTGGTTGCAGACGTGATTCCTAATCCGCCTCGCACGAACCTGATTCAAGAAGCCGAAGCCAAAGGCTGCACGGTGATCGATGGCCTGGGAATGCTTGTCAATCAGGGAGTCATCGGTATCAAATACTGGACCGGAATTGACGTTAATCCGACCGTCATGCGTGCAAAGCTGGAAGAAATCTTTGCCAACTGATGAAGCATGCCGCGCGGTGCCTCATCTGGCGTCGTTTCACAATCGCTAGAGCGTCTTCAAGTACTCAAGCAGCGAAACCTTTTCCGATTCAGACAACGAATCTGGAAACGTATGTCCTGCCGCAGACTTGCCTGCTTTCGCCGTATCGAAATGCGATCGTCGTGCGTAGGTGCTTTTTGCCTCGCCGGGCAATGCGTCGAACTCGGCGACTTCCAGCCCGACTCGCTTCTGATCGTAGCCGTTCTCGGTCCGCTTCCAGACGATTGGACGCTCCGTCGAGTTCAGCACGTGCCACAACGTCGGCACTGATCCGTTATGAAAATATGGAGCGGTCGCCCAGATTCCATCGAGCGGCGGAGCGACGTAGCCGTCCGGCTCGACGTCAACGCCGTCCTGTCCATAGCGACTCATCCATCCATCGCGCATCCACTCGCGATGCTGTCGGTTCAGCGCTTTCAGTCTGACCGGGTCCGTGCCAACTTCGTCAAGCGGAACGAGAACCTGGTCGTACTTTCCACCCGCTCCGTACGTGCCGTGGCAGCTTGAGCAGTTTTCGTCGAACACCGCCCTGCCCTGCTCTGCCAGTTTTGCATTAATCGGGAAGGGATACTTCGGCGGTCGCAGCGATTCGATCCACGCCTGGATATCTTTGAAATCGTCCTCCCACGAAATCAACGTGTCCCGGTCATTCTTCGGCAGCAGCATGAACTGCATCAGCACGCGGTGGTTCTTCGGAGCAAAACCGTCCGCATAGAGGCTGCGTTTTCTGCGAACGTTCCACAGCGGTGGAGCATCCATGTCGTGATGAATCTGTAGCGGTTCGGGACGCGACCGGTCGACGTTCATGTCGTTATCGCGGAGGTTTCCCAGAACGACTCCAAACACAACTGAGTTGGTCGTTCCGTGAGTCGTCCCAAGCGGCAACTTCAACGATGCCAGATCAAGGTGCCCGAGCTTCTTAAGCAGCGTCAGTTTCGTAAGCCGAACATCCTCAGTCAGCGACTGCAACGCAAAGTGAGAATTCGGCAGCCCAGGAATCACTTTGTCGATGACCTTCCCCGCGTGACACGCCAGACAGTTCATCACTCGGTTGCCATCGCCTGTGTCAACGTAACCAAGCGGCGGCCCTTCGCCGCGATCATCCAACGATTCCATCAGACCGTAATACGAAAACGTCATCCGGCGACGTTTCTCTGGCGATGCCGACTCCGCTTCCTGCCTCAGTTCATCCGGCCAGCGCCGCCACAGATTCTCGAACACGGTCTGATCGAAGTCGGGCGGCAGGTACGGCTTTGTCCGCAAGTGCTGCCAGCCTCGCAGGGCGCTGGCAGTGACGGTTTTCCCGCCAGTTGACTCTGGAACTTCTTCACCGAAAACGTATCTCGCGCCGGACAGGATCGGAACCAGAGCCAGACACAAACCGGCAACCAGCATGCTCCAGCCAGCATGCCCAGTTCGCATAGCGACAGGATGAATCATCGTCCGCGTCCGATCAGAAACAAATCATCCGTTTTCTCGTGAGCCGATGCCCCTGCATCCAGTGCCGGCGAGAGTCGACCGCAAATCGCAGGGACACCTAAGCCTGGACTGAATGCCGCAAGCCGGCGACCGAGGACACGCATTAATAAAGAGAACACTCTTCTTAATACCGGGCGAGGTCGCCGCCGCCAGAACTCAGATTCAACGCTGAAACAAACTCCTGCGCACCGTTGACCATCATTTTCAGTTCGCTGCCTAACGCGATGAACTGCCATCCTTCGGCGATTCGTTGTTCGACCGCCTCCACCGTCTGAACGTGCAGGCCGACCGGTGTCCCCGTTTTCTTCCCGGCCGCAAGAATTCGCTGCATCATCGCTTCAAACTCTTCCGGTGTCGGGTCCGTACCGTCCGGAGCTTTCATCTGCCATGTCAAATCATTCGGGCCGACAAAGATCGCATCCACACCGGGAAGGCTATAGATCGCTTCCGCGTTGTCGACACCTTCGGGGGACTCGGTCTGCAGGATGACGAGAATCTCGTCATTCGCATATTTGTAGTAGTCGCCAGCAGTGGCACCGAAATTCAACGCATGAAGGCCGCCACCGATCGAACGATTTCCTTCCGGCGGATACTTGGCGGCAGCAATCGCGATCTTCGCTTCTTCGACCGTATTGACCATGGGCACGACAATTCCATGCGCACCAGCGTCAAGAACTCGTTTGATGTAATCATGATCGCCTCGGGGCACTCGAGCCAGAGGAACGCAACCAGCATCGGCGATTGCACCAAACAGCAATCCGGCATTGTCCCAGCCGATGGGAGAGTGCTCCAGGTCGACAGTCAACCACGGAAAGCCGGTGCGAGCCATCAGGCGGGCGGCGAAAACATTGCCAAGTGACAGCCAGGTACCGACCTGCGGCTTTCCTTCTCGCAACGCCGCTTTTACCGGGTTCTTCTTCATCTGGCTGGTCCTTAATTGTGAATGTCTATCTGATTGAGCGGGCACAATTGCCCTCGGAATCCGTCGCCTGCGGAGAGGTGCTGACAAACGTCAGTGGCCCCCGGAGTACAGGTGCCAGGAAACTGTCCCGAACCTGGTTCTGCTGATCGAGCGGAAAAAACTATGGAACCGTTCCGTCATGGTGGCTCCCAGTCAGCAGGAAGGCATTGTCGTGCCCGCACCGAAAGCGTCAACCATCGCTCGTCGATTCCGTCGTTGGCAGTCTCGGTTTCTTCCAGAGCGAGCCGCTGATCGACCCACGCGCATATCAAGCGTGCAGAGGTAATGTTCAATGAACGACGCTGTCACTCGATAGAACGAAAAAACTTTCAAACGATGACACGAATCTCGATCAATGAGTCACACTGCGGACACGACATGCCCACATTCAGCTCGTCACGTTTCACGCGGAGTTGCGTCATGCATGACGGACAGGTCGTGAAGACATGCCTGGCTTCACGGATCGCCTCGGTAGTCACCGACAATTCTCCGCTGCATTGCGAGCACGTCGCTCGTTTTCCCAGAAGATGTTTATCAACCAGCGTCTCATGCAGACACGCCGGGCAGGTCAGGCCGTATCCCTCAAGGGGAATACGAAGCAACTCAGCTCCCGAAACCTCGTTCCACGGCGTGACTTCGGTTTTGTTGACATGAATCATCCGATTGAGCTGAGTGACCTGCATCACCTCGGCGACGTCTTCCGATGCATTCGCGAGGTGGACTTCGCAGCCGGAATTGTGCAACTGAACCAGCACCCCCAGAACACTGCTCGGCAGGTAGGTCGTGTCGCGAAGGTCGATGACCAGCTTCAGACACTCGTTGTCGCCAACGAATCTCGAAAGCTGTTCATGAAGGTCCGATGTCCGATGGGAAAAATCGTCGATCTGCTGCATGAACCTCACGATGCTGACCGTCCCAGCTTCGCGAATCTCAAAAAGGTCAAACTTCGGCATCTCGTCTTCTCCATCGAGTGAGGCATTTCTTCCTGAAAGTGCCTATCACAGTTTTGTCTTCGAACAGCAGCATCAGGATGACTTATCGTCACGCTGAACGGTCCAGAGGAAGTCCTATTTGGATTTCCTGTCTGGCCGGTAACCTTTTCCTGGCCTGCCGCGACCTTGTTTTTTTCCGCCGCCTTGTTTCTTCCCACCGAGTCCAGCCTCTGAATTGTGGACGTACTCACCGCGAAATCGCCTGTTCGCGTCTTTGCGTCGAGCTTCCAGGGCTTCCTTCGGCGGCTTCGATGGAATCAGGCTGTCGCAGCCTGGCCCGATCAAATCCTGACGTCCCGCCTGCTCCAGAGACTTCCGAACTTCGAAATAGTTTTCCGGTTTGAAAAACTGCATCAACGCACGTTGCAGCTTCCGGTCTCGAAGATGCTTCGCGATATGTACCGGCTGTTTTGTGAACGGGTCGACGCCGGTGTAATACATGGCTGTGGCGACGTCGAACGGTGCGGGAATAAAGTCCTGCACCTGATCCGGCTTGTAGCCATTGCGTTTCAGAAAAACGGCAAGATCGATCATGGCGTGCAGGTCGCTGCCGGGGTGACTCGCGATGAAGTACGGAATAATAAACTGCTTCTTGCCGGCCTTCTCGGACTCTTCCATGAAAACTTCCGAGAATTTTTCGAAGTCGTCTGTCGCCGGCTTCCGCATCAGGCCAAGGACGCCGGCATCCGTGTGCTCAGGCGCGACTTTCAAATGCCCACCAACATGGTGCTGAACAAGATCTCGCATGTATTCGGGCGATCGTCGCGCAAGGTCCATGCGGATTCCACTGGCGACGAAGACTTTGCGAACTCCGGGAGTCTCGCGCACATCTTTCATCAGCTCGACCAGCGGACTGTGATCCGTGCCGAGCAGTTTGCAGATCGTTGGATGAACGCACGACTGTCGCCGGCAAACGGCTTCGACTTCCGGCTTCGAGCACTTCATCTCGTACATGTTGGCCGTTGGTCCGCCGATGTCACTGATGACGCCTTTGAACTCGGGATCCCTCGTCATCTTCTGAACTTCTTTCAGTACAGAGTCCTTACTCCGCGACTGGATCGTTCGGCCCTGGTGAGTCGTAATTGAGCAAAACGTGCAACCGCCGAAACAACCCCGCATGATCGTGACCGAGTCCTTGATCATTTCGTTGGCCGGGATTGTTTCGGTGTAGCTCGGGTGAGCCCGCCTGGTGAATGGCAGGTCATAAATCGCATCCATTGCTGCCTGCGAAATCGGAATCGCTGGCGGATTGGCGATGACGGGCTGATTGTCGTGCCACTGAATCAGCTTTCGAGCATTCCACGGATTCGTCTCGTTGTGAATCATCTTCGTCGCTTCGGCAAAGGCCATCTTGTCCGTCGAGACCGCTTCAAAGCTGGGGATCTCCAGACAGTCAGCAGGCGGCGTTTCTTTGGCACCGAGCGAGTAAGCCACTCCCCGCATGTCACGCAGACTTTTGACATCGGCCCCCGAGTCCAATCGTCGCGCGATTTCAACGACCGCTTCTTCGCCCATCCCGAACACAACCAGATCCGCTTTCGAATCCAGCAGGATCGATCGCTTGACCTTGTCGCTCCAGTAGTCGTAATGGGCGAGTCGTCGGAGTGATGCTTCCACGCTGCCGGCAATCACCGGCACGCCCTTGTAAGCCTGCCTCGCTCGCTGGCAGTAACTCAGAGTCGCCCGGTCTGGCCGCAGACCAATCCGACCGCCGGGCGAATAAGCATCCGCATTGCGGACCTTTCGATTCGCGGTGTAGTGGTTGATCATCGAGTCCATATTCCCCGCGCTGATCGCGAAGAAAAGCCTCGGACGACCAAAGCGTTTCCAGTCGTCGCACGTCTGCCAGTCCGGCTGACTGATGATGCCTACTCGAAAACCAGCGGATTCAAGAACTCGCCCAAGAATCGCTGACGCGAAACTGGGGTGATCGATGTAGGCGTCGCCGGTGACAAAGACGACGTCCAGTTCGTCCCACCCGCGATCGCGCGCTTCATCCATCGACATCGGGAGCGGTCGAGCGTCGCAACGCTGCTGGCCTCGACGCAGAACGTCAGCCAGTTCATCGCCGCCAAAGTGAGTTTCAGCAAGAACGGGTAACTCGAGCATCGGAAAATTCGATCGGTAGGGACTTGCGGACGCCAGTGTCAGTCATCGGCTTTGCCGTAGATGTTAACGATGAGCGTCACAATTCGGTGCTGTTGCCAGACAGTTTCAGCCGGAATCTACCAGCTGAGCCGATTTTTCAGTCTTAGTCGGGAAAACCGGTCCGCTCAGGTCGTGATAAGCGGCTCCACTTCGGATGATTCGATCGACTTTACGCAGGTCAGCTTCCAACCGTCCGCTTGCCTGCGAGGATCTGATCATCCCGTTACACTTCGTCAGAGACCGGCTGCTCGGCAGTGTGCGTCTCGACTCGCCACTGCACCACGTGAATCGAAGGCGCGTCAAGACGCACCCGACGCTCGAATCGCTCTCCTCAATCGAGAGCCGGTCTACGACTGTCAGGATACTTTGTTCATTCAGGGACGGACTCAATGACGGATTGGAAAGAATTTCAGGACACGGGAATTGTCGCCGCTCGAGAAGCAGGACGCGTTCTGCAGGAATGGTCGAAAAAGTTTACGATCAGCGAAAAGAGTCGCAAGAACCTGGTCACCGAAGCGGACGTCAACGCGCAGGACGCCATCTTTCGGATTATCCACGACAAGTACCCGGACCACAGCTTTCTCGGCGAAGAAGACCTTGCCGTTGAAAATGCAGATTCAGACTATCGATGGATCATCGACCCGCTCGACGGCACCACGAACTACGTCCACCAGTTCCCGTACTACTGTGTGTCGATCGCGTTGGAGTACCAGGGCGAACTGACGATCGGCGTCATCTTCGACCCGACTCGTGACGAGCTGTTTACAGCGGTCCGTGGTAAGGGTGCATTCCTGAACGACGAACGAATCCACACCTCGGACGCCGATCAGCTCTACGACGCCATGTGTGTCGCGAGTCTGCCTGTCGGCGGAACGGGCGATGAACCCCAGGTGAAGCAGTTTCTGAACGTCTTCCCGAAAGCCCGCAGCGTTCAACGGACCGGCTCGGCAGCGTTGAATCTGTCGTACGTCGCCTGCGGTCGTCTTGATGCCTACTGGTCAGGAACGCTCAAGCCGTGGGATCAGGCTGCCGGCGTGATCATCGTTCGCGAAGCCGGCGGACAAGTCACAAAAATCGGCGGTGAAGAGTTCAACGTTCAGGATCCGGACATGCTGGCCAGCAACGACGTCCCCGTTCACAACGAGCTGATCGAAGCCCTGAAAATCGACTGAGAAGAAGTCCCCCCCCCGGCAACGAACTCCTCGGCGCCAAGAATCGATCGTGATTTGACAAACCAACCGTCATCTCACATCAGCATGACAAGGTCGTCGAGGATCTGCAGACGGTTGTAAACTCTGATTACGTGCTGAGGCGTTTCCATCGTCAACGTCAGCGTCACCGAAACGTGCCGACCGTTAGGCGTATGCCTGACCGAGTGCTGCGGCTGAACTGCCAGTTCAAGAACTTCTGCCACCGCAGCAAGAACTGACTCCGCAAAGCGATCAGGATTGCCGCCAATCGCTTTGAAGGTGTACTCCCCCGGAAACTCGTGATTCGTTTCGAGCGATTCCAGAAGCGAATCTGAATTCGGATCAACAGGCACCAGATCACCGTTTGATTATGATGATTTCAAAAACGAGAACGCCGCGCGACGACACTGACGACGCGGCGTCTGATTACTCGAACGCGCCGCAGCACTTTTTGTACTTCTTGCCACTTCCACATGGGCACGGATCGTTGCGGCCGACTTTGGCTCCTCGATTGCGGATTGGCTCGATGGCCACTTCAGACTGTCCGGCTTCCGGGCCATTCTCTGAGTAGCCGCTGCCTTCGGGACTGGCTGGTGCGGGACTGCTCATGTCCGAGACCGAGGCTGCGGATTCGTGGACGGTATTCGTGATCTCCCACAGTGAACCAACAAACTCTGAATTCTCGTGTTCGAGCCGGAAGATGGCTCCCGTCACCTGAGTTCCAATCGTGTCCCACATTTCGCCGAAGGACTTCATCCCCTCGCGGCGATATTCAACTTTCGGATCCTTCTGGGCATAACCGACCAGGCCAACGGCCGAGCGAAGTCGGTCCATATCGTACAAGTGGTTTTTCCAGGCTGTATCGAGAATCTCCAGAATGACGGAGCGTTCGGTCTGATGAAGTTCCGGGCGGAACCGCCATGAGTGAGCTTCCAGGATTCGCTCTTCGGCGACCCTTCGAGTCAACCGGGCAAACTCTTCTTCGGTGAATTTTGACTTAAACGTCGAATTCGACCAGTTGACCAGTGCCGTAACGTTGTCGGGATTGGCCACTCGCACTTCTTCCGTAGCCGCTTCGCCGAGCGGTCCGTAGACGATGTCAAGCTGTCGCTCAATTTCGTCCAGCATGTTGCCACGTTCGAGAAACTTCCGGCTGGCATCGAGCAGTGTCTTTTCGAGATTGGCGATGCTGCCCAGGTCCTCGTCAGCCAGACGAATTTCGAAGCGGCTGTTTGCCCAGCGAACCAATCCGTCGCGGTCCAGCCGCTCGCCGCCGCCATCACGCACCGTGAAGCCGTTAAACCCGACGGTTACCGGGAAGCGGACTTCTTTTTCGCGATACATGTCGCGAACACGCTGGTTGATCAATTCAATGGCGGCTTCCGGCTCCAGACCTTCCAGGTCCGAAGGATCGATCTGAAGCGTGTACTGCTGATAGAGCCAGCTCGCGAGCGACACGGCTCCCCAGTCTTCACGGTGGAACATTTCCAGCGGCGACAGGTCGTAACGATCAATGGCTTCGCACGCCCGCTTGTAGATATGCACATGCAGATCGCGACGACCAATCTTCTTCAGCTCGCGATCGTTCGTGTTCAACCCAAACATGGTGTTGATCCAGCGCGACTGAGCCTGCCAGTTCCACTCGGCTTCGTCTTCCAGTTCCGGCAGATTCTCTTCCAGACTTTCTGCAATCGTCTCGTCAGCCTGACGCTTGGCTTCTTCGACCACAAACTGCATCAGTAGGTCGCGTTCCATGTCGCGAATTTCGTCTGGCGTGATTTCGAGATGAATGACCGTGGCACACCAGTCGCAGATCGTCTGCCAGCGATACATTCGGTGCAGCACCTGTTCGGTGAACTGCTCGACCTGCCGATCGATCATCTCCAGAACGAGGTCCCGACAGATACCGCCGTCGAGAATTCGCTGCCGGTACGTGTAAACTCGTTTTCGTTGCTCGTCCATCACCTCGTCGTATTCCAGAAGGTGTTTCCGAGTCTCGAAGTGGCGTTCTTCGACCTTCTTCTGAGCCGCTTCAATTCGTCGTGAAACCATACCGCTTTCGATGGCTTCACCTTCCTGCATACCGAGATTCGTCAGCAGCGTTTTCACCCAGTCTCCCATAAAAATTCGCATGAGGTCGTCTTCGAGTGATACGAAGAAACGACTTGAACCGGGATCCCCCTGACGACCGGAACGACCTCGCAACTGAAGGTCGATTCGCCGGGAATCGTGACGTTCGGTACCGATGACATGCAGCCCGCCCAGTCCAGCGACCTTACGGGCTTCTTCCTTCATGCCCTCCCGCTGGGCGATTCGCTCGGTGACCGAGTCCCATTCGGCTTTGGAAACGTCAAGACGAGACGCGTGAATCTTGCTCAATTCGTCCCAGGCGAGATGTTCTGGATTTCCGCCGAGAACGATGTCCGTTCCTCGACCGGCCATGTTTGTCGAAAGAGTCACTGCGCCCAGACGCCCGGCCTGAGCCACAATTTCCGCTTCACGCTCATGAAACTTCGCGTTCAGCAAACTGTGCTGGATACCGTACTTTTTGAGCAGGCCGCTGACGTGTTCAGATTTTTCAATCGAAACCGTACCAACCAGCACCGGTCGACCGGTCGCGTGGACTTCGCGGATTTCATCAATGACCGCGTTCCATTTTTCGCGTTCGCTTCGGTAGATGACGTCCGTATGGTTAATTCGCTGCATCGGACGATTCGTCGGCACGCTGATCACGTCCAGGCCGTAGATTTTCAGAAACTCGTCGGCCTCGGTCATCGCCGTTCCGGTCATCCCGGCCAGCTTGTCATACAGTCTGAAGAAGTTCTGCAGTGTGATTGTCGCCAGCGTCTGCGTTTCCTGTTTGATCCGCACGCCTTCTTTTGCTTCAACCGCCTGATGAAGCCCATCGCTCCACTGACGACCGGTCATCTTTCGCCCGGTGAACTCGTCGATGATGACAACGTCACCGTTCTCAACGACGTAGCTGACGTCCCGCTTGTAAAGGTGATGAGCCTTCAGCGAGTTATCGATCAGGTGCGGCCAATGCATGTTGCCGGCTGTGTAAAAACTCTCGACCCCCGCCAGTTCTTCGGCGTAACGAATTCCTTCGTCGGTCAAGTGGCAGGTATGCTCTTTTTCTTTGACCTCGTAGTGCAGATCCGGCTTTAGTTTTCGAGCGATCTGGTCTGCCTTCGGGTACTTCGTCGTGTCGTCGTGCGCCGGCCCTGAAATAATCAGCGGCGTTCGTGCTTCGTCGATCAGGATGTTGTCGATTTCGTCGACCAGAGCAAACTGCAGCGGCCCTTGAGCCTGCAGCTCGCGGGTTGGTTTCATGTTGTCGCGGAGGTAATCGAAACCGAATTCGTTATTCGTCCCATAAGTAATGTCGCAGGCATAAACTTTTCGCCGCTCCTCGGGGTGCATGTTCGCCTGAATGGCCCCCACCGTCAGCCCAAGCCCCATATAGAGTGGAGCCATCCACTCCATGTCACGCCGGGCGAGATAATCGTTTACGGTGATGACGTGAACCTTGCCAGCCAGCGCGTTGAGATACGTCGGCAACGTCGCGACCAGCGTCTTACCTTCACCGGTCGTCATTTCGGCAATCATGCCGCGGTGCAGAACGATGCCCCCGACCAGCTGCACGTCGTAGTGCCGCATCTTCAGGTAACGAAAGCCAGCCTCGCGAGCTGCGGCGAAGGCGTCGGGCAGGATGTCGTCGAGCGTCTCACCGGCGTCGAGTCTCGCTCGAAGTCTGGCAGAGGTCTGCCGAAGTTCGTCTTCGCTGAGTGCCTGATACTTCGATTCCAGGTTTCCAATCTGATCGATCAGCGACCCCGGAATAACCTTTGATTCACCGTTCTTCTCGCGAACGAAACCGATATTCTTAACGCGTCGCTCGTTCGACGAGCCAAACATCCCGGTGATGCTGCGTTCGACCGTCGATGTGACAGCCGTGAAGATGTCACCAATTTTGCCAACGGAATCACCAAGCTTCTGAAGCGTATCCATAGTTCGATCCTGAGGAATCGCATTTGACGATCGCGGCACAGCTTGAGCAGTGTCTGGAGACGATGCCGTGGGATCAGCATGCGGATCGGTCGCCAGACAGACGGCGGCGGATTGGCCTGCGACTGAATTGCGATCGCCCGTCTGCAGCCCCTCCCTGAGTGCGGGCGAACCGGCGGCTGTTGTGTGCAGCGAACTGTATGACTGTATTTGACTTAAGTCGTCATCGGCCCGGATGGTATTGCCTCGTGTAAACATGGTCAACGGCCCTTAAATTCTGCCTGGACGACGCAGTCTCGTGTTAATTCATCAATCGTCACGATGTTTTACGACCCCACTCTGTCACATCAACGATGGACAAGCCGAAGGTCGTATCTCGCCACGTTGTCAGATCGCTCAACCATCCCGGTACGAACCGCCATGGCAAATAACAAAGACAGAGCCACTGGATTGGCCACTGACCTTCACGGATCGACACTTATGATCTCCGTGGGCAGCCCAGACATCGGTGCCGATCCGAAGCATTGTGGCCTAGATCAGCCGCCACTAAACCCAAATCCCGCCCAGTGCCGATCTTCCGATAGACATTCTTTGATGGGTCTGATAGTTTCAGCGACGATCGTAGATGGAACCTGAGTCTCAAACAGAACTTAACTGCAGACGAGGCCGAATCATGTTTGACTGGACCGGACAGAATTACACACATTGCGACGGCATGGCGAGACGTGATTTTCTGCGAATCGGAGCCTTGACTGCTGGCGGTTTAACATTGCCCGGTCTCCTGAAAGCCGAGTCTCAAGCCAGCGGCAAAGCGACAGGCAAATCGATTATCAACATCATCCTGAGCGGTGGCCCGTCGCACATGGATATGTTCGACTTGAAGCCCAATGCTCCGAAGGAATTCCGCGGAGAATTCCGTCCGATCGCCACCAAAGTGCCTGGCTTCGACATCTGTGAGCACATGCCGATTCTCGCTGGGATGGCCGACCGAATCACCGCCATCCGCTCTATCACTGGCATGAATAACGAACACTCAAACGCACAGTCCGACACCGGCTGGCCGCTCAAGTCGCTGGAATCGCTCGGCGGTCGCCCCAGCCTCGGTTCGGTCATGTCTAAGATGTTCGGCCCGGCTCAGATCACAAGTACCGGCTCGGCTCCGACTTTCGTCGACCTTTCGGGAGGAACCCGGCCCGGTTTTCTCGGACAGGTGTTCGCCGGTTATCGCCCTGACGGTACTGGCAAAGCTAACCTCACTTTGAATCGCGACGTCTCCCGATCCCGCCTCGGTAACCGCCAGGAACTGCTCAGCGGTTTCGACACGCTGCGTCGAGACATCGACGGCTCAGGCATGATGAACGCGCTGGACAGCTTCACCGAACGTGCCGTCTCGCTGATTACGTCCGGCGACGTCGCGCGAGCACTCGACACCAGGCAGGAAGACCCTCGACGTCTGCAACGTTACGGAATGCCGACCGACCGGGACGCTTCGAAGTTTGTGCTGTCTCGTCGCCTGATCGAAGCTGGAGCCCGATGTGTCTCGTTTACGATCGGTGGCTGGGACACTCACAGCAAGAATTTCGATTCACTCAGCAAGAAGCTGCCCAACATCGATCGTGCCATGAGTGCTCTGATTGAAGATCTGGAAATTCGAGGCCGCCTGGACGACACCATCATCATGATGTCCGGAGAGTTCGGGCGTACCCCCCGCATCAACGGAAACGCCGGCAGAGACCACTGGCCTCGCGCTGCGTCGTTCTTCCTGGCTGGCGGCGGCATGAAGCACGGCCAGTTTATTGGCTCGACCAATCGTCTCGGCGAAGTCGCTCAGGATCGCCCCGTCCACATCCAGCAGGTCTTCGCCACCGTCTACCATCAGCTTGGCATTGATCCAAACGCTGTCGTTTTGACCGACCCCAATGGTCGCCCCCAGTACCTCATCGACAACCGCCAGCTCATTGACGAACTGGTTTAGACCAGTTTCATGGTTTCCGTCCAGAAGCTGGTAACCGGAACAGCCATTGTTTCCCTGGTGGACTCCTGCAGAACACTGAAAGAATTCTGAAGGTGCTCTCGTGAGTAGATCGCAGAGCGGTCACTGCCCGCCTGGCCTATCAGACACCAGCGATCGTCATCCAAAGTCGCAACGACAACGCCCGAGAGCGATGCCCATTGATGGCGATGCAGCCCGAGCCGTGACCTGCTCCGGCTGAGTGACTGAAGAAATCCTGACCAGCCATAGCAAGAAGTCAAACGAAACCGGCATTAATCTCGAACCGTGACTTGCCTACTCGGCCTTTTTCTTCGCTTTGTCGATGGACAGCTTCAGCCAGGCGTCGAACTGCTCAGACTCAACGCTAACCAGCTTCGCGAGTCGCTTCAGGACGATCGCTTCGTCTCTACCCAAGCGACCATCAATGATGGCGACCTTGAACAGAACCTTCAGAGTCTCCTGCGGCTTCTCAACCGCAACACGAAACTGTGAATCGAGAAATTTGTCATCGGATTCTGCAAGGTCGATCATCGCTTGAAGCGAGGCCGTTCCAATCCCGGCCCTGTCCGCCAGCGTTTGCAGGGCACGACGTTCAGCATCGGACGTATCGCCGTCAGCCCCCGCGACGCAACAGGCGGCTCTCAACAGGTCAACTTTTCGCATCGACTGATACATTCGAACCTTCACTCCCTCGACAACATCAGCGAGCTGCCTGATCGTTCCCCAAAAGAACGCGCCGCCACAGTCGCCTGCCCGTTCCACACCGTTCTCAGTTGTAACAGACCTTATCCGAAACCAGAAACCGAATCCGGCAAGTCGAACAAACACTCGCACCAGCCCGTTGAAAACAGAATCCTTGGGCAACACAGCCTTATTGAGGTTCAGCGTGTTCCGGCATATCAAAGTCCTTTACAACGTCAAAGGGCAGCCACCAGACAATCGAATGCCAGACACCTGACGAAGTCGAAAGCTGTTTCAGGAGAACTGTGCCGCCTGGGCATACAGTTCAGGCCGTCGTTATTCAGTGAGCGATCGTGCGGCTGCCCGCTTACCGGAACCACACAGCGTTACCAGGAGTTCATTGTGTTTTGTCACCTCACCATGACACCGTCCGGTTTTTATCAAGAATTTCGGGGTGGCCGGTTTCACAAAATCGCCAGACTCGCCCTTTCAACATTGGCGGTAGTTGCTGTGTCGATGCCGTTTGTGAGCGCCGTTTCTGCCGAGTCACCCGCTCGTCCCAACATTGTCATGATTCTAGTGGACGATATGGGCTATGGTGACCTGCCGGCTTATGGAGCGGAAGATGTAAGAACTCCAGTCCTCGACCGCCTGGCCTCGCAAGGCGTTCGACTGACCAGTTACTACGCCGCCGGTGCGGAATGCACGCCTACCCGGACCGCGCTGATGACGGGTCTGTATCCGCAACGAATTGGTGGCATGGAGTGTGCTATCGGCACGGGAAACGTTGGGCGTTATGACGACGCGATTCGGCTGCGTGAGACGCACGACCTTGGTCTGCCGGCTGAGCAATCGATCCTCGCTTCATCGCTGAAGATGGCAGGGTATCAGACTGCCGTCGTCGGAAAGTGGCACCTGGGGTACGAAACAAAACATCATCCGCTCAAGCAGGGGTTCGATCAGTTCTTCGGATTTCTCGGTGGTTACGTCGACTACTACAGGCATCGTGAATTCTCGGATCTGGATGTCTTCTTCGACGGGCAGAAGCCGGTTGAATCAGAAGGCTACATGACGAAGCTGATTGCCGATCGAGTAGTTCATTTTGTCGATCGAGCGTCTGAAAAGATTCCGTTTTTCATGTACGTTGCCTTCAGCGTCCCGCACTTCCCGTTTCAGCCGCCGGAGAGCGATTCCGGAAAGATGGTTGCTCAGGAAGAACTGACGAAAGGAACACGAAAGAATTACGTCGCCATGCTCGAAGACATGGACCGTGAGATCGGTCGAATCCTGGAGTCTCTCGACAAACGCGGGATGGCAGGCAACACACTCGTCGTCTTCGCCAGCGACCACGGAGCCATCGCTCCTGGCAGCAACGCTCCGTTCCGAGGCTTCAAGAGCGGCCTCTTCGAAGGCGGGATCCGAACAGCCTGTATGATGCGATGGCCAGAGCATCTTCCGGCAGGCATCGTTTCCGACCAGCCTGCCATCACGATGGACCTGACAACTTCGTTCATCAACGCTGGTCGCGGAAAAACTCCGCACGGCTACAAGTCAGACGGCCTCGACATCGTCCAGCATCTCTCCACCAATCAACCGATTCCATCTCGCACTCTGGCCTGGCGAGCCAAACGGGACGACAGGGTCTGGCGAGCAATCCGTCATGACAACTGGAAACTGGTCACGCGTCTCGAAGGTGGCATCTGCGAAGAGTGGCTGTTCGACCTGAAAAACGATTCCACCGAACAGGCCGATCAATCAGCAAACCAACCTCAACGAAAAGCTGAACTCGCCAGACTTCTCGTCAGCTGGGAACTGGAAACCAAACCAGCCCGCTAAGTAAGTTCCTGGTAATCCAGGATCGTCCTCACATCCCGGATCCGCCAGGTTCGGTCTCGCCATTGAAGGGGCGCCACCACCAGCTGGCGTCTAATAAAGGTGGCGGGCACGCTCGGACTTGCCTGGCACTTTTGTCGCGGCCCCGCCCGGACCGGATTTCAGTCTGCAATCGCGATCGAAACTTTCGAACGATAACATCCCGGTCACATTTCTGAATGTTGTCCTTTCTTCTGTTCTTCTGCCTGCTCAGAGACACTCATGATTCGTACCAGTTTTTTCTCCAGGTTCCATTACCAATCGTTCCTGATTTTCGTTGCCAGCCAGAAAGTTTCGTCAGCATTTGCGGCGTCCCTCACTGGTGTCATTGCAACATTCTTTTTGCTGAGCCCGGTGAGCGCCGCGACAAAGCCCAACGTCATCCTGATCATGACTGATGACCAGGGCTACGGAGATATGTCGTGCCACGGAAATCCGACTCTCAAGACACCGAACATCGACCAGCTTCATGCAGAGTCTGTCCGATTCACCGATTTTCACGTCTCGCCATTCTGCACACCGACTCGTGCCGCCTTGATGACTGGTCGATATCCGGCGAGGACCGGAGCGTATCGCACGTCCTCTGGAAGAACGTCGCTGCACGATCGCGAGAAAACTCTCGGCGACCTCTTCACCATCAACGGTTATGCAACCGGGCTCTTTGGGAAATGGCACCTCGGCGATAACGCTCCGTCACGGCCCATGGACAAAGGATTTGAACGGTCAATCTGGCATCGCTGCGGAGGTCTGACTCAGATTTCCGACTTCTGGACGAACGACTATTTCGACGACACGTACCTCAACGGCGACCGCTGGAAGAAGTTCGACGGCTACTGCACCGACGTCTGGTTTGACGAGGCCATGTCTTTCATGACGACGGTGGCTGCCGATGCCGGGGGCAGCAAACCTTTCTTCGTTTACCTGCCGACGAACGCCCCGCATGGCCCGTACCTGGTCGCTCAGCAGTGGAAGCAGCCATTCCTCGACATGGGCATGAGCGACCGTCTGGCCAGTTTCAAAGGAATGGTGGCCAACTTCGACTGGAACCTGGGACGACTGCTTGAATTCCTCGAAACGGAAAGCATGGCCGACGACACCATCCTGATTTTCATGACGGATAACGGGACCGCTGGAGGCGAATTTTCTGCAAACAGAAACCCGAGACAAAGCGGACGCATCTACGGCTGGCCGAAAGATCCCACCGAGAACGGCAACATGCGAGGCGGCAAAAGCTCGGCTTACGACGGCGGGCATCGCGTTCCGTTCTTCATTCGCTGGTCCGGCGGCAAACTCGGAGAACCGCGAGACATCGACACACTCGCCGCCCACCTCGATGTCACACCGACTCTGATCGAACTTTGCGAACTCGATCGCCCGAAAGAATGGCCGGCTCTCGATGGTCAATCGCTGGTACCGCTGATTCAGAATGCAAAGGTGGCCTGGCCGGAGCGAACGCTGCACAGTCAGATGCACGGCGGCAATGGTTACACCAAACCTGGCGACCCGTGGGAAATTGGAACGGCCCTGACCGAACGCTGGCGGCTCGTCGAGGGAAAAGAACTTTACGATATCGTCGCTGACCCGGCTCAACGCAACGACATTTTCACCCAGCATCCCGACGTCGTTGAGCAGTTGACTCGTCAGCACCTGGAATGGTTCAAGTCCGTTTCGACAGGCATGGAGCCAACCCGAATCGCCATCGGTTCGGAAGTCGAAAATCCAACACACCTCACCAGCCAGGACTGGGTAACACCTCGCGGTAATCCACCGTGGAGTCACGGTCACGTCGTCAGGCGATCGCTCAGCAACGGTCCCTGGCTGCTCAATGTAAAGAAAGCCGGCAAGTACCGCATCTCGCTCGCGCGATGGCCTCACTATCTGGAAAAGAGCATCGAATCAAAACAGGCGAAAATCGACATCGGCGATCAGTCTGTCACGATGGCGATCGACGATCCTGAGAAGACGTCAAACGCCGATTTTGTCGTCACCCTGCCCATCGGCCCGACAGAACTGATCACAACGCTGACCACGCTTCAGGGAAAAACTCACGGAGCGTACTTCGCCACGATCGAGTCCATCGATTCTGTCGCCGATCGACAGGCTCGCCTGCTCTGGACTCAGTACTGCCTGGCGAACAAAACGGTGAAGCTGTCAGCTCACACCGATGCAGATCCAACCAGACCAACAACTTCATCGGCGACGTTGTCTCTCAAAGTCGGCGACGACTGGAAGGAAACCGTAACGGTCAAAATCGACCCATTGACAGCAATGGCCGAGTTCCGGCTTGAGAACTGGGACACGACGAAAGCTACCGACTACCAGGTCACCTGTGGCGATAGCGAGCTGACCGGAACCATCCGCGCCGAACCCGGCCGCGACGCCATCGTCAAGTTAATGGCGGTGGCCTGTGTGAACGATAAATGGTTTCCGTACAGCAAAGCCGTCAGTCAGATGGTCGAGCAGAATCCGGACCTGATCTTCTTCGCCGGCGACCAGATTTACGAAAGCAACGCGGGCGGCGGCATCATCGAAGCGCACACTCCTGCAGACGTCCCGGCAGCGATGGACAACTATCTGGCCAAGTGGCGAATGTTCGGCCTCACTTTCAAAGAACTCTTGAAAGACCGTCCATCCGTCATGATCACGGACGATCATGACATTTATGCCAACGACCTGTGGGGCAACGGCGGACGACGCATGACCGGCGACCGAACGACCGGCGGATATCCCATGCATCCGTTGTGGGTGAACGCCGTCGAACGAACTCAGACCTGGCACATCCCCGATCCTGCCAGCATTGGGCCATGGGGCGACGGCATCAACGCTTACTACACCTCGTTCGACTACGGCGGAGTCAGCTTCGCCATTCTGGAAGATCGGAAGTTCAAGTCGCCACCTTCCGAGGTCATTTCGGAACCGATCCGCGACCCACGAAACGGCAAACCCAACCGCACGCCGGAAGTCATCATGGATCCCGCCTTCGACGTGAGGACAATCGATCGGCCGGATCTTCAACTGCTTGGTCAGGACCAGGAGAAGTTCGTTGCCGCATGGGCAATTCGCGTGGCGAAAGAAAAACGACTCGCCGCCGTGCTATCGCAATCGCCGCTCGTCAACATCGGCAACTACGACGTGACTTACGGAGACATGGACGCGAATGGCTGGCCACAGACCGCTCGTAATCGAGCTCTGCGCGCGATCGCTCCGTCGCAGGCGGTCATGATCAGCGGCGACATTCATTTCGGGACGCTCCACCAGCACGGTATCGAGAACTGGGGCGACGGACCGTGGGGCTTCTCGCTTCCCGCGTTCTCTTCCAAACAGAATCGGAGCTGGGGACCGAGTGTTCCCGCACAAGGCCGAGAAATCCCTGGCGTCGCCGGCTCAGGAAATCATCACGATCGCTTCGGCAACAAGATGACCGTCGCCGGGGCGGCTCACGGTGTGAACGGTTACGGAGTGCTTCTGTTCGACAAGGTCAATCGAACGATCACGATGGAACTGCACACGATGGATCAGAATCGAGACCCCAGCCGCGAATCCGTTCCCGGATGGCCACGGACGATTCAGATCAAATAGGCACGGGCATTCGTTAACGACCATCGCACCGGTCGCCGCCCATGCACGGCTTGCACACAGATCTGACTGTGGCCAGGATTCAAACTCAATTCATCTTCGGACCGCCCCTCGGTCTCATCATCGTTTCATCGCCCCGGTAAAGGATTTCCCCTCATGTCTGATCGTATCGTCCTCCGAACTGGCGAATCTCTTGTCGCTGGTGGGCCCCCCTTCACTGCCGCCGAGCCGGAAGTCGTCATCGGCGAACTCGACGGGCCAGTCGGCACTGCTCTGGCCACACTGACCGGCGATCAATCGATGGGCCATTCGAAAGTTTTCGCGATTCTGAATACTGACATTCAGGTGCGGCCCGTCACGCTGTGCGTCAGCAAGGTAACCGTCAAGAACAGCCGCTACACGAACATTCTGATGGGGACGGTTCAGGCCGCCATCGCCAACGGAGTTCTCGACGCCGTCCGCGCTGGCGACATCCCCAAAGAAAAGGCCAACGACCTGGGCATTATCTGTAGCGTGTGGCTGAACCCCGGAGTCGCCACTGACGACAACCTCGACCACAAAGCTCTGTTTGACATTCACCGCAAGGCTATGGCTCAGGCGATTCACAAGGCGATGAACAACGAACCTTCCATCGACTGGCTGCTTGAGAACCAGGAAAAGATCACCCACAAGTACTACCAGATGGGCCTCGACGGAAAGATTTAGGCCCGCACCCAAGCGACAAGGCAAGAACTTCACATGCTGCATCTTCATTCTTCGTCGTCAGAACGCTGGCTCACACAGGTTGACAACAACCTGAAGGACATTCTGATCGACCATGCGCACTGCGAACAAAAGGCCGCCGCGACGGCGATGAACCTGATGTTCGACTACGTCGAGAACGAAGACCTGTGTCGCGAGATGACGGCCATCGTCACGGAAGAGCTGGAACACTTCCACCTGGTCATCGACCTGATCAAGAGCCGCGGCATCCGCTTTTACAGAATGAAGCCGGGCACGTACGGTCGCAAACTGAAAGAACTCGCCCGCCGTCAGGAGCCACACAAAGCGGTCGATCATCTATTGATTGCGGCGTTGATCGAAGCTCGCAGCTGCGAACGGTTCGTGCTGCTGCGAGACCATCTGCAGGACGTGCAGCTCCGCGACTTCTACGGCAGCCTCTACGAATCAGAAGCCCGCCACCACGCGACCTACGTTCGCCTCGCCAAACACTACGCTCCGGAAGAAGAAGTCAACGCGAGACTGGACGAACTCGCCGCCGCCGAAGCCGCCATCATCGAAGCTGGTTGCGAACTTCCGCGAGTTCACAGCTGACAACCTTCCGCGAGTTCGCAGAGCGACCAGTTCTCACCCGCAGGTTGCCCACGATTTGTCTCTGGTGTCGCGCTGAAATAAACTTCCGACCTCAATCAGACGCAATTTCAGCCAGATTCCATCTGCAGACATGACCAGCGGAAGCAAACCCCGCACAGTTCCAGCCGACTGAAAAATCGCAACTTAAAGTATCAGCCTCGTTAATGATAAAGCTCTGCCAGATAACCTCGCACTGAGTCTGACCAGAGGAATCGTTTTCCGAATGCCGCGTTCCGAATTCTGTCGAAGTCAGATTTGGAATTGCGTTTCAGTTCGATTGCCCGGCGGGTTGTTTCGACAAAACCGTCTCCAAGTTCTTCCGGCGAATGGCCGGAAAATGCAAAGCCTGTTTCGCCGTCATGGACCGTATCCTTCAGGCCACCAATTGCATGCACGACGCATGGTTGCCCGTCACGCATAGCGAGCATTTGAGAAATACCGCAGGGCTCAAAGGCGCTTGGCATGAGAAACAGATCACCAGCCTGATAAAGCAGTTCCGCTCCATGATGGCTGTAGCCGTTCAGGAAAATGAAATTAGCATGTGTCCGCGCGAGGCCGTGCAGGAACTCTTCATACCCCCGGTCGCCGTTCCCGGCGAGCAGATAAACAACATCGTTGCCAGCTTCTGACAGAATTCGATCCAGCGGCGAAGCGTACTCCGGAGTTCGCATCAGCCGGACCTTCTGGTCAACCACGCGAGTCACGCTTGTCATCACAACTTCCGGTCGTGGGCGGTCACTTTCCAGCCAGCCATTAAGACGCTGCAAAGACAGCCAGTTGGGAAAAGTCTGCGATCGCTGGTACCAGCCTGCAACTTCTTTGCTCAATCCGCTGAGCAGGTTCTTCCACGACGCTTCGTCGCGTGCTGGCAACGGAAGCGGCGCGTCTGGATATTCGCAGCCGTTCAGAATACCTACCAGACGTCCCTGGTCACGAGCATTCTGAAGATCGCCTTCCAGACCTTCACCTCCGAAGAAGACACATCGAGAATCGTTTCGCTGCGGACGGCTTGGCTCGCAAACCTCAGGGACATAACCGGGTGAAACGACGTGAACCTTGTCTGCCAGTCGGACTCCGACAGCCATCGGGTTCATGCAGTCGTGATATTCCGGATCCTGAACGGTCGACAGGTTGACATCCAGATTCGGGAACCACGACTTCAACGACGAGGCATAACCATCCAGCGGGCGGATTCCCTGCAAGGCCAGATTGTGAATCGTGAAGACGGTCCGTTTGCTGCGCAGGTCGCTGAGCGACGGATCGAACTCGCGAAGCATCAGGTAGAAGCCAGCATGCCAGTCGTGCAGATGGACTATGTCAATTTCTCCGAAGCTCCCCTGCAACACGCCCTGCGCGACAGCAGCGTTGAAGCAGGCAAACTTCGATGCATCACTCGCAAACGGATGCTCGGCTCCATCGTCGACGTAGATCAACTTTCGACCTGACGCATAATCGATCGTTTCAAACAGCGAGTGGTGGAGTACCAGTTGACGGACTCCCGCTCCGGGCCGTTTGCCTTCCACTTCGAACAGATCCGCCGTCAGTCGCTGGCCACCAAAGGTGAACTCAATCTGACCGAGGCTGGCCTTCGCATTTTCGTGCAGGAAACCATACGAAGGGCAGATAACTGAGACCTCGCCCTCAAACTCGGGCAAATCCGCCAACGCATAGGGAACATCGCGAACGACGTCGCCAACTCCGCCGACTTTCCCCCCTGCCAGAGCGTCGTTCTCGGCAGCCACCATCAGAATGTTCAGCGAATCAGCCACAAGATGTCCGATCAAAAAGTTGCACGACCAGGCTCAGCTCAAAGCAACAGCCCGATCGCAGACCGACCGGGCTGAAGATGTCTCCAGGTTCGACTTCTCAGGTTGCTCAGGTTACACGCAACCTGTGCCATCCGGGAAAAGCTCTCATTTATTCTGTTAGTCGTCAGACTCTCGCAGCTTCGCCATCACGCTGAGATCTTCCAGCGTCGTCTGGTCGCCAACGGACTCCCGACCAGCAGCAATGTCTCTCAGGAGGCGTCGCATGATCTTACCACTGCGAGTTTTCGGTAATGCGTTGGTAAAGCGGATGACGTCCGGAGTCGCAATTGCGCCAATCTGTTTTCGCACGTGCGCGATCAATTCTTTCTTCAGCTCTTCGTCGCCTGACGACGCCTTCAACGTCACGAAGCAACAGATTCCTTCGCCTTTGAGGTCGTGCGGAAATCCGACGACGGCGGCTTCGGCAACTGCGGTATGAGCAACCAGGGCTGATTCGACTTCCATAGTGCTGAGGCGATGGCCGGAGACATTCAGCACATCGTCGACGCGGCCCATCACCCAGTAGTAACCGTCTTCGTCGCGACGTGCTCCGTCACCCGCGAAGTAGCGGCCTTCGATCTTACTGAAATAGACATCAACAAATCTCTGATGATCGCCATACAGCGTTCTCAGCATGTGCGGCCACGGCTGAGTCATCACCAGCAGACCTCCCTGATTGTCGCCGAGGCTCTCGCCGGTTTCGCTCTGGATATCGGGGACGACGCCTGGCAAGGGCTTTGTGCAGCTTCCGGGTTTCGTCGCGGTCACACCAGGCAGCGGACTGAGCATGATGCCGCCGGTTTCCGTCTGCCACCACGTGTCGACAATCGGGCACTGCTCGCCGCCGATAACCCGGTGATACCACATCCACGCTTCAGGATTAATAGGCTCGCCGACCGTTCCCAGCAGACGGAGACTCGACAGGTCGTACTTGTTCGGCCACTCGTCGCCCCATTTAATGAACGCTCGAATCGCCGTCGGAGCGGTGTAGAAAATGTTGACCTTGTACTTTTCGACCATCGACCAGAACCGGCCTTCATCCGGCCAGTTCGGACCGCCTTCGTACATGACAGTCGTCGCCCCGTTCGACAGAGGCCCATAAACGATGTAGCTATGGCCGGTGACCCAGCCAATGTCAGCGGTACACCAATACGTATCTTCGTCTTTCAGATCGAAGACCCACCGCGACGTCATCGTCGTGCCGAGCAGGTATCCGGCCGTTGTGTGAAGAACGCCTTTCGGCTTACCGGTCGAGCCTGACGTGTAAAGAATGAAGAGTGGGTGTTCTGAATCGAGTTCCTCGGCTTCGCATTCAGCCGAAGCATCTTCCATCAGGTCATGCCACCAGTAGTCACGATCCGGAACCATTGTGACGTCACCGCCGGTCCTGTTGACCACGACGACTTTCTCGACCGACGGCGATCTTTCCAGACTCTCGTCCACGGCGACCTTCAGCGGCACTTCTTTACCGCGACGCCAGCCTCCGTCAGCCGTGACAACCAGCTTTGCCTGAGCATCGTTATTTCGATCAGCAACCGCGTCGGCGCTGAAGCCGCCAAAGATGATCGAATGCGTCGCGCCGATTCTCGCACAAGCCAGCATCGCGATGGCCAGCTCGGGGATCATCGGCATGTAAAGCGTGACTCGGTCGCCGGTCCCGACGCCGAGCTTCTTCATACAATTGGCGAATTTGCAGACTTCGCGATGCAGATCCTGGTAAGTGAGCACTCGCTGATCGCCAGGCTCGCCCTCCCAGATAATCGCGGCCTTGTTCTTTCGCCACGTTGTCAGGTGACGGTCGACGCAGTTGTAGCAGGCGTTGGTTTTTCCACCGACGAACCACTTCGTGTCAGGCATGTCGCCTTCGAGTGTTTTGTCGAAGTCCTGAAACCAGTCGAGATTTTCGCGAGCCAGGTCGCCCCAGAACCCTGCCGGATCGTCCTTCGCTCGGTTCCACATTTCCTGATACTGCTCTTCCGAGCTGATATGAGCCGCGGCGGCGAACTCGGGCGAGGGTGGGAACTTACGATCTTCCTGAAGGACGCTCTCGATGGCTTCACTCATGATGCAACTCCTGACGTTCGCCGGATAATTTGACGGGCATCTGACTCACTTTGCCAGACGGCACTGTCTTCACGTTTCGGTCATAGCAGAGGCCGCGATGGTAGGCCCGACCAGTCGCAATTTCAACGAGCACCGACTCACCAGCCGGCCATCCCCACGAATCGCTGGTCCCCCTGCTTGCCGGGCTGTTAATTGTCCCCTATCGTCCCGTTTTTCCCGACGAATTACGGGACATTCTGAGCCGAAGCTCTACAATCCCAACCGGCTCGCAGGCTGACCTGCGACACCAGTGAAGCCGGTTTCGCTGATCCACCCCTGGAAGGTCAGCAACTCCCGAAACTTCTGGCTGAGACGTTTCCTGGTGGAAACAATTCTGCCTGAAACTGACCTCGACCCGACCTACGTTATCTCACGGCCAGTTCACTCACGGACGAAACAGACCTCTTAAAGGAAACGACCATGTCGACCGCTCCCGCTGAAGCACTTGCTTACAAAGTTAAAAACATCAACCTCGCGGCATTCGGTCGCAAAGAAATCGACCTGGCCGAAAAAGAGATGCCCGGCCTGATGGCACTTCGGGAAAAGTACGGCCCCAGTCAGCCACTTAAGGGAGCTCGCATCGCCGGCTGCCTGCACATGACAATTCAAACCGCCGTGCTGATCGAAACCCTGACTGCTCTGGGAGCCGAAGTTCGCTGGTCAAGCTGCAACATTTTCTCAACACAGGATCACGCCGCGGCCGCGATTGCCGAAACCGGTGTCGCCGTCTTTGCCTGGAAGGGTGAAACCAACGAAGAATTCGACTGGTGCATCGAGCAGACCATTTTCTGGCCTGACGGTCAGCCACTGAACATGATCCTGGACGATGGTGGCGACCTCACAGCAATGATCCTGAACAAGTTCCCGGAACTTGCCGAAGGCATTAAGGGCATTTCAGAAGAAACCACAACCGGCGTGCTGCGACTTGTTCAGCTTGCCGCCGATGGCAAGCTGCCGATTCCGGCCATCAACGTCAACGACTCGGTCACCAAGAGCAAGTTTGACAACCTGTACGGCTGCCGGGAATCACTCGCCGATGGCATCAAACGAGCGACCGACATCATGGTCGCCGGCAAAGTCGTCGTCATCTGCGGTTACGGAGATGTCGGCAAAGGCTGCGCCGCCGCCATGAAAGGACTCGGCGCACGAGTCATCATCACGGAAATCGACCCGATCAATGCTCTGCAGGCCGCAATGGAAGGCTTCCAGGTCACTACCCTTGAAGAAGTCGCCAACCAGGGAGACATCTTCGTCACAACGACCGGAAACACCGACATCATTCGTGGTGAACATCTCGATGAAATGAAAAACAACGCCATCGTCTGCAACATCGGCCACTTCGACGACGAGATCAACGTGGCGTACCTCAACAACCGAGCTGACGTTGAGAAAGTGTCGATCAAGACTGACAACATGGAAGGCGGCCCGGTCGACAAATACGTCTACCCGTGCGGTAAGGCCATCATCGTTCTGGCTGAAGGCCGACTCGTGAATCTGGGATGCGCCACCGGCCACCCATCGTTCGTCATGAGCAATAGCTTCACCAACCAGACCGTCGCTCAGATGGCACTCTGGAATCCTTCCTCGCTCGGCTTTGAAGAAGGACACTTCACCCTTGGAGTCCACATGCTGCCAAAGCGGCTCGACGAAGAAGTCGCCCGCCTGCACCTGGAGAAGCTCGGCGTGAAGCTGACGGTCCTGACCGAAAAACAGGCCGCCTATATCGGCGTTCCCGTCGAAGGCCCTTACAAGCCGGAACACTACCGCTACTAAGGGCGTGTCCCGCCAACAGGTTGTGGTTTCATGCAGGGTGCGTCTTGATGCCCCCTGAAAGTTGACCGACCAGGCCGCCGCAGAGTGAATCAGTCACTTTGCGGCGGCTTTTTGATTTGGTCACTCAAGCATCTATAGGGCTTGCAGAAATTCGATGAGGCTCTTTCGTTCCGCCTCAGAAAGAGCCGCTCCCTTCGGATGCTCAAACCGAATCAGCACGTCTTCAATCGAGCGAGCCCGACCGTCGTGAAACAGCCGATCGCGCTGGCTGACTCCGCCGAGCGATGGCGGGTTAAACCGCGAATTTCCATGAGCGTCCCGCAGCCCGACATCAAACACGTCGTCGGTCGTGAAACTGGTAAATCCGTTGTGGCACGCAGAGCAGCCAACCGCTTCAAACACGTCGCGAGTCTGGTACTCAACCGTCGGGTGCGGCCCTTCTCCGCGAGCGACGACGACAGATGGCGGTCTTTCCAGTTTCGAAACGTACGCCGTCAGGTCAGTGATGAGATCCTCGTTCGGCTCAGCAGCGTGCATTGTCGAGCTGAGCGATTTTAGAATCTGACCGTGTAACTGATGCTGAGAACCGTTCCACGCCCATGGTCCGGTTGACCAGACGCCTCGCAGCGTTGGCACTCGCTTGGCGTCGCCGAAATCGCCGTCACCGAGTGTGTCTGCCAGGCCGTTGTTCGTGTGGCCGTCCGTGTGGCAACTGTGGCAACTCATCCAGCTTTCGTACGACAGCGTCGCGTTGAAGAATGCCGATTCGCCCCGCTCAACAATGCCGAATGGTGGACTCGGTCCAAGGCTGATCGTGTCGACCAGCCGGTTTGCATTCAGGTCGACGATCGAAACGGAATCGGACACCGAATTAACAACGAACGCGCGGTTTGTGGCGACATCATGAACAACATCTAGCGGTCGACTGCCGGTTGCAACACGGCTTTCTCGAACTCCCACGCGTTCGACGATGGCCAGCTCGCCGGTCCCTGACAGAGTCACCACAAGTTTTTCCGGAGTCACTAAAACTGCTTCCGGATCCCCTGCTCCTTCGCCTGGCCCGCCAAGCGCAATCCGCTCGGGTCTCAACGGTCCTTGCCTGTCCTCATCGATCAGCGACGCAACGTCAATCGCCAGGATCTCATTCTCGATCAGAATTCCCCAGTGAATATCCTCACGGTCGGCGTATCCTTTCGGATTGAGACGTTGGCAAGTCAGGTAGAGGCGTCGGTCGTTTCCCAACGCCAGGTTCCGCACGTTGTGGATCGGAAAGTCGTGTTCGACCGTTTTTGTTCCGGCAGCACAGTCGACAACCACCAAGCGTCCGCCGAAAGAATCGGCAACGACAACTCGCGTCGAATCAACGAACGCAATCGCTCGCGGTGCAAACGGCAGATCGAGCTGGTGGAGCTTCTTCAGATCAGCGTCATTCGAAACGACGGACGAATCTCGCGACAGAATCGTCAGCCGACGCGACCACAACGAAGCCACACAGACGAAGCCTCCACTCTCATTGACCGCGATCGATTCCGGCGAAGCCGGCACTTCGACACGATCGACGATACGCAGCCCATCCATTGAAGGCTTGACAACTATCACCAAGCCGCCAGCGAAGTCGGTAACAAGTAAACAGTCACTGCCGGGCAACGCAATGATGTCGGAAAGCTGCTGCCCAATCTGCTTTTCGAAAACGCTTCGTGCGGCGACATCCACAACGCTCACTGTTCCGCTGCGTCGATTCGCAACACAAAGCATGCGTCCGCCGTCCAGCAATACTGCGGCAATTGGTCGACGGTGCTGGACTCGCAAATCCAACTCAGCACTGTCCGCCTGAGATGGCATCAGTAGAAGCGTCAGAAGTACCGCGATGGTATGTTTCATTCATCGCTCACAATCTGCAGGAACGGTCGAGTCTGTTTCCTGATTCGTTCTCAGAGTATCGAGTGAGCCGCTCAGATGAGTACAGGTCTGAAATCCGGGTTGTCGCAAAACTCGGGAGGCATTCCAAAATTGTCTCCGACAAAGTCGTCAATCCAACCACGAGTCTTCTCTGAAAGGACGCTGTTCAGTTCCTCAATGGCAACTCCCGAAATCATCATCGGGAAGACATGATCGACTCTCATCCGGTCACCCTGGCACCAGGCAGCAATCTGCTTCTCGCGACAGTCTTCCGCTTGGGTCCCTGAAAACAGGCAACGGTTCATCAGCTCTGAAGCGTCGTCACCGCCCTGCTCTGCCCATTCCGAAAGATGCGTCAGACGCTGGCTGACGTCAAGATTCGACAACATGTAGTCAGTCACGGCCTGCCGGGATTCGGCAGAAAGTTCGCCCTGCGAAGCCAGCACGCAGGCTTCGCACATGGCATATTCGACAATAGGCTCCTGCTGAACGAAAACCCGCTCAATCAGATAAGGCGTGCCCGACCGAATCAACTCGGACTCGCACTTCAGGCATTTGTTGAACGGCCCGTCGTTCTCAAGCGAATGAAACTCGCTCGGAATCGGGACAAACGTCGGCTCAGGCGGCCATTTGAAATCCACGTGCAGGCTCTCTTGTGCAGTCTTGTCAATGACTCAGCGATCTCGTCGGCTGATATGAGCACTGATTATTGCCAACAGGAACTCGCTGTGTCGATGACTCAGCACCACCGATTATGTCGCGTGCCATTACGACAGACGTGGCGGCGGAAGTGTCGCCACATCGCGAAGTCGGTCAAGTTTGGCCAGCGTCTCGGGATCCTCGGCTCGAAGCGGAACTCCTCGCCGAGGAGCCCAGCGTTCCATCGCCGGCCGCTTCCCGTTGTTATCAACGGTCCTGCAGTACAGCTTTGAGATAACCAGCACGGCGAACAAAGCTCCACCGAGAAAGCACATCTTTGTCAGACTGCTCACCGAATCTGCCTGATCACCGGTCACGAACCTGCCTGTTAGACCAATGCCTGCAATAATCAGCCCTCGAGTGATCCGATTTGTATTTCCCATCGGGACCACGCAGATCAGCACGGCAACGATCGCGTAGTAAATAAGTTGGCGATTCATTTTCCGACTCATTCGATCGCTGATTTCCGCTTTCAATTCAGTGGCACTCATCGTGTAGAAGTCTTCGGCCGTCAACTGGTCCGACTCTTCCGGCTCAAGCAGAAACAAGGCGCCAAGCGTTGACGCAATCAACATCAGAACGAGGAAGGTGGGGCCAATCAGTGATCTGGGATCCATGTTTCGATTCCTCGACTTCGCGACAGCGGAACGGCGAATAAACCTTGAGAACCCGCCGTTGACTGCGCGAGTATTACCGATGATGGAATCGACTTTGGAAGAAGCTCATTCCCTCACGGCAGATTTCCAGACACAAACCTGCCTTGCCCCCAGCGACTTGCCAGACCCGCGCAACATGCAGGTCGTGCCGGATAGACTGCCTCGAATTCGCCGGAATGTTGCGTTTGCGAAACGCTCCGCGCACCTGTGGCAACATGTTGAAAAGCGCAGACAAACAGCCCGACTCCCTGTTGAAGCCGGGCTGTCTGAGAGATGCTGATCACTGATCACAGTCGAGAGCCGGAACTCCCGCCGGTCAGTTACGTTTTCGAATCACGTCGAAGCGGGTTCCATTTCCGGATTTGATAAGAAGAAACAGTCCCTTTTCCGGGTTCACTTCGGTGAGCCCTTTATTGAAGTCTGCCACACTTTCAATCCGACGGTTGCCGACTTTCAGAATGACGTCGCCAACCGACAGAACCCGAGCGGCGGCTCCTTTGCTGTCGACGGAGCTGACCACGACCCCCTGTTCAGAATCAACCCCGATCTGCTCAGCGATCTCGGAAGTCAATTCACGAACTTTGAAACCGAAGTCGCCGACCTCAACCACACCTTCTTCGCTTTTCTCTTCACTCGTTTCTTCGCGTCCCTGTCGACCAACACTGGCCATGGTGTACTCATTCGGCATCTGCTTGAGAACGATCGGCAAATTCACTCGCTTGCCATCCCGCAGAATTTCGATCGTGTACGACTTGTCGACTTCCAGCCGCTCGACAATTCCCTGCAGACTGCGCGGGCCATTGACAGGTTTTCCATCCAGAGACAGCACAACGTCACCTGGCTCCAGCTTCGCCGTGCTGCCGGGAGATTTCGGGAAAATCTGGGTGACAATCGCACCTTCGCCAACCTTCAGATCAAGGTGAGCGGCCAGATCGTTGGTCACCGGCTGAATCGTGATCCCGATGAACGCTCGCTTCACTTCGTTGTGTTCGATCAACTGCTGAACGACCCACCAGGCCATGCGGCCCGGCACCGCGAAACCAATACCATCGAACCCTCCGCTGCGCGAGGAAATCGCCGTGTTGACGCCGATCACGTTACCGTGCAGATCCAGCAACGGCCCGCCGCTGTTTCCGGGGTTGATTGCCGCGTCAGTCTGCAGAAAATCCTCACGCTCAGCGATGCCCGGCCCTCGTCCTTTTGCCGAAATAATGCCGGAAGTCACCGTCAGCTCATGGCCGAATGGATTTCCCACCGCAACCACCCAGTCACCAACGGCGATGCCGTCACTGTCTCCAAACCGAAGCGACTGCAACGGCTCGCCCGCATCAATGCGAAGAATGGCCAGGTCTGTTCGCGGATCAGTTTGAACATTGCTGCCCGTGAATTCGCGACCGTCGTGAAGCCTGACGACAATCTCGTCAGCGTCGGCAACAACGTGATTGTTAGTCACGATGATGCCCGATGAATCCACGATAAATCCCGACCCCATTCCGCTGCTTTCCGGCGTCTGACGCTGGCGAGGCATCCGCCGAAAGAACTCACGAAACCGAGGATCTGCTTCAAAAAGCTGCTCGAACGGATCAGCCCCGTCGCCCTGTCCGATCTCGATATTCCGTGCCTTCTGTCGCGTTTCAATCGTCACCACACACGGTAGTGCCTTCTGAGCAACGCCACGGAATACCGTCGACAATTCATGCGAATCTGTCACTGCGAGCGGAGCTGGCAATCCTGGTTTCTGAGCAACAGTTACCGCCGCCGCTACAAGACAGAATCCCCCAAAAAGCGCGATCATCCAGTGGGTCTGACTTCTCAATGTTTTCATTCCAATTCTCCATTTCGACTTAAAAATGCGACCCGTTCCATAATCGGTACCGTTGTCTGAGGCGACGGAGGATCGATCAAGCTCCGCCATGCAGCCTCGTCCGCAGGCCACCGGAAATACTGCTGCCATGCTCCGGGCAGGCAGAAACCTTTACGATAGATCATTTACATGGTTTCTGTGCAGGAGCTGGCACCCGGGATAGCCATTGTTTCCTATGTAGCCTTCCTGCCGAACACCGGAAACGAATTCTGAAAGTGCTCTGGAACTCGCTGAATGCTGAAAATAGCAGGATCAGCAAATGTCCAGAAGGTTTAACTGCCCCGCAGCTCCTGATCGACGTCTCGTACGTGTCTGACCGGCAAACCGTTGACCTCAAGATCCACATTTTTTGGAGCGACGTTCGAAGAAACCCTCACAGCCGAGCCGCAACTTCTGCCAGCTGAAGTACACCAGTCAGCTCCATTCGAGAGAATGGCCGGAGACTGAAACGCGGAGTAGTGATTCACAAACGCCACTCACAACGCGGTCAGCCGTGTCCCGCTCGCGAGCCATCGCGTGAAACCTGTGAACGGAAATTCCGGGATCGATCGGGTTCCGACCGGACTTCCCCAAAAATCCGAACGACGTGACACGCCTTGCTCAGGCGAATACCGCACCTTCCGGCGCACTTCTCGTTTCCGAGCTACTTTCTTAATACGGCAAGTTTCATCGTAAGAGATTGCCCTCACAAGACACTCAAAGCAGCTTCTTCAAGGTCCAACGGTTCGCGTTATGGCTCAGCCAGCAGCCAAAAATTCGCAAGGAAATTCTGCTGACAGAGGCTTCACCGCCCTGGATCGCGACGTAGACGCAGTCATCGGTCAAGTCTCTCAAGAGATTTCCGGCGTGGCGATCCCTGCCGGCCTGCTGACCCGCACGGGAAACGGCGGTACCTGCGAATTCGATTCCAGTGAACAACTCGAAGCACTCCTGACCAGGGTCAACAAGCTGGTACCAGACCGGACTGCCGAGTTCGTTCCCATCGAGCCAGCTTCGATTGCCGCCACCGGCTTGACCAGAGAAGAAATCGAAAAACTCGTTCTTAAACTGTTGAATGCGCGAGGCTCCGCATCCGGTCGCCGGGTTTCGCGACACCTGTGCCTGCCGCTGTCGATCATCGAGGACGTAATCAAACACCTGCGCAACGAGCAGATGGTCGCTCTCAAAGGCGCTGCGGAAGCGGGCGACTACGATTACGTTCTGAGCGACAAAGGGCGAACACGGGCGACGGAGTATTCGCAGGATTCCAGTTACTTCGGGGCCGCCCCCGTTTGCCTCGCGGATTATCTGAACGCAATGGCGGCTCAAAGTATTGCCGGTCAGGAAGTCACCGACACGGATCTCAAGCGAGCGTTCTCCGACCTTATCATCAACCCTGCGATGCTCGATCGCCTGGGGCCGGCGATCAACTCCGGGCGCGGCATGTTTCTGTTCGGGGAGCCAGGCAACGGCAAGACCAGCATCGCCGAACGTATCACGGCCTGCTTCAGCTCGACAATCTGGATTCCGCGAGCTCTCGGAATCGACGGAGAGATCATCCGGCTCTTCGACCCCGGAATTCACAAGACAATCGATACTCCAGTATCTGATAGTCTTATCGACCTTTCAGACGTCGACCGACGCTGGGTACAGATCGAAAGACCGACTGTCGTCGTTGGCGGCGAGCTGACAATGGGCGATCTGGAAGTCAGTCAGAATCCGGCCACGCGAATCTGCGAGGCACCGGTCCAGCTCAAGAGTAATTGCGGAACGCTGGTCATCGACGACTTCGGCCGACAGCGAATGCCCGTCGACGAGCTGCTCAATCGGTGGATCGTGCCACTCGAAAAGCGATACGACTTTCTGAATCTTCCCAGTGGGAAAAAGATACAGGTGCCCTTCGACCAGCTGATCGTTTTCTCGACAAACCTTGAACCAAAGGACCTGGTTGACGGCGCGTTTCTGCGCCGCATCCCCTACAAGATCCAGGTTCCCGATCCATCAGAAGGCGAGTTCAAAGCCATCATGAAAGTTCTGGCTCCGGCGATGGGCTTTGAGTACGAAGAAAGCGCCGTGCAATACCTGATCGACACACACTTCCATGGATGCAATCGCCAGTTCCGGTCGTGCCATCCTCGCGATCTTCTGCTCCAGGTGCGAAACTTCTGTACCTACCATCGAAGACCTCGCAAGATGGCTCCCGAAGCCTTCGACTTCGCGGTGGAAAACTACTTCTCCGTCCTTTGACGGGTCACTCATCTCAGCCTTTCACCAGTTCACGAGAATCCCGTGGAACTACGCCCGCTTCGATTTATCCGAAACCTCGGTCGAATGCGGCAGATTGTCAGCGTTCTGCTTAACCATGGATTTGGAGACCTCGTTGAGCGACTTCACCTGGGGAGCTACCTCCGCTGGAGCCGGCGAGTTCTCTTCAAACGGCGAGGTCTTCAAAAACCTCTCTCGCGCGCACAACGCATTCGACTCGCGCTGGAAGAACTCGGGCCAACATTTATCAAATTCGGCCAGGTCATCAGCACGCGACCCGACCTGGTCCCTGACGACGTGCTGACCGAGCTAAAACAGCTCCGGGAGAACGTACCGCCCTTCTCTTCTGAAGTCGCCATCTCCAGAGTCGAGTCGGCAATCGGCCTGCCCGTCTCCAGCGCCTTCGCCAGTTTCACGACTGAGCCCCTGGCAGCCGGGTCGCTCGCGCAGGTTCATCGCGCAACACATCTCAATGGTCAGGAACTGGCCATCAAGATTCTCCGCCCGGGCATCACCGCAGAAATCGAACGCGACATCTCGCTGATGCACGAATTCGCCGTCCTTATCGAACGATACATTCCGGAAGCTCAGGTCTTCGACCCGATTGGACTGGTCAGCCATTTCGCTCGGGCCATTCGTCGTGAGTTGAATCTGTCGCGCGAAGCACGAACGCTTGAAGAGTTTCACCGACTGTTTCGACACGACGCCACACTGAAGGTGCCTTCCGTATTCCGCGAACTCTCCAGTGACACAGTGCTTGCGATGGACCTGATCGACGGACACCGGATCGACAATCCGGAAGAACTTGCGCGACTCGGGATCGACTGCTCAGCACTGGCTGCGAACGGCGCGAGAATCTTCCTGAAGCAGGCGTTCGAACTCGGTATCTTTCACGGCGATCCGCATCCCGGCAACATCCGAGTCATGAACGACGGAGCCTTGTGCCTGCTCGATTATGGAATGATCGGCCACCTCGATGAACAGACTCGTGATTCGCTCGTCGACCTGATGGTCGCCATCGTGCGGCGCGACGCCGATGCGGCGGTCTGCGTCGTTGAAGAAATCGGACAACCATTCACCGAGATCGACCGACCACTCCTTCGTGTGGAGATCCGCGACTTCATCGATACCTACTACGGAGTCGAGTTAAGCCGCCTCGACATCGGGCACCTGCTCGGGGACTTTGTGACGATCCTGGTCAGCCACGGAATCCGCTGCCCGGGTGACCTGATGCTGCTGATCAGGGCTCTGGTCACACTGGAAGGAGTGGGGCACACACTGGACCCGCAGTTCAATCTTCCTGAAGTGCTGCAGCCATTCGTGAAGTCAGCCGTGCGGCAACGTTACAGCCCGTCTCGAATCGCCGGTGACATCATTGATGATGTCAAAGCACTGGCTTCCGCCGCCCACCGAGTCCCGGTGTCACTCAGCCGGACGCTGGAGAAACTCGCCAACGACGACCTGCGCGTTCAGGTCGAACACCGTCACATTGAAAAACTGATCACCGAAGTGGACCGGTCGAGCAACCGAGTGGTCATCGGCCTGATCCTGGCGGCCCTGATCGTGGCATCGGCCCTTGTCCTGAGAACTGAACTGCACTCCTGGTGGCTCAGCGTCCCCATGTACCTGCTCTCAAGCCTGCTCGGAGCATGGCTGGTCTACGGAATCTTCCGCAGCGGTCGCCTGTAAGCTCAACACGTCTCTTTGGCGACTCCCAAAGCACTCCGGCGCGATAATCCCGGATGTACGCATCGCCGCAGTGACGCGAACCCGCGTTAAAAGCAGCAGCCCAGGAATCACACGACTGAGAGACCGTCCACGACACGTACCAACGACGAAGTTGAAACCGTCCCGGTACCAAGTGACTTAAGACCTGAAACCCAGATTCCCAGCCATTGAGTCAGAGGCTCATCGAGGTCAACCTCAACAACTCAACGCGTGAACCATCTGCGTTAGCCCCATTCGCTCATGTCGTCGAAGTCGGCGGCCAGGTACTGCCGAAGTTCCTTCAGGACGCCGCGGCAGCGAGTCCTGAAGACGTCTACCTTGCGGACTCGCCCATTCGGCTTGATGCGAACGTGAATCTCGACGAGCTTGTTGGCGCCTCGTTGGGTCGTTGTTCGGCTGTCCCCGATTTCAAGCAGAACTGCAACAGGCTGTTTATCGGGTGTTTTGCCCCAGCCAGCCAGCAGCCCCCTCGTACCAATTCGAATTTCGACGGACTTAGCCGTCACTTTTCCGAGCGTTGCGCCGCTGCCGTCGACGAAGGCTTTCAGCTTGTAGACGATCATGTCTGCGGCCATGCAGGCCTTCAGGGTTACGTTGCAGATAAACTGGTCAGGCATCGCCAGCGACGGCTTCACCATCTGCGGATCGTGCTGTCGAAGCGTTTCGGAAGTGATTCTGCTGGTGCGGTTTCGTCCCTGCCGTTTTGATACGTACAGCGCTTTGTCTGCCCGCTGCAATACGTCATCTGCCTCGTCATTCGGTTCCAGCTGGGAAACCCCAAATGAAGCCGTGACCTTGAACTCGTCAGTCTTCACGACAGTTGCATTTTCAAGTGCCGCCCTCAGACGTTCAGCCTTGTGGTACGCGTCGTCGAGTGGCGTCTCGGGGCACAGCACGACAAATTCTTCCCCGCCGTATCGGGCAACAAGTTCACCGGAATACATCTCGTGCTGAAGCAATCTTGCAACGCTGATCAGCACTTCATCGCCCGCCGCATGCCCGTAGGTGTCGTTGCACTTTTTGAAGTGATCGACGTCAAGAAAAATGATGCTGAACGGTGTTTCAACATCGCCATCTTTGCACTTCGTGAATTCCAGATCGAGTCGCTTCTTCAGCTCGCCTCGGTTTGCCACATGAGTCAGCGCGTCACGACTGGCCATCAAGCGGAGGTCACGATAGTGCCCTTTTTCGCGACCGCCGGAAGCGTCGCGGAAAATTTCAGCAACACCCTGCAACTGCCCGGCCGCATCGATCAGCGGCAATGTCTGAACTTCGACCGACAACCAGTTACCGTCAACTCGACGAATCTGAAGTTCGGACGACTGCGTTCGACCAGTTTCTATGGCCAGTCGAATCGGACATTCATTGATCCCCAGTTCCTGCCCCGACTGTTTTCGATACTGGATATGCCCGCCAAGTCCCGGCTGACCAATGATCTGGTCGTGCTGAATTCCAATCAGCTCCTCGCAACCGTGATTCCAGACCTGCACTCGTCCGTCGGTCGACGCGATGTAGAAGCCGTGGTACAGACTTTCCAGCAGGTACAGGTACGAAAACACGTGGCTCAAGGAACCAGCTTCAATGATCTCAGCAGGGGAAAGCTGGTACTGATCGTGTCTTGACTGCTGAAGCTCGGCCGGGATCTGCTCGAATTCAAACCAGCGTTTCATTGCAGAGATCATATTCCCGTCATACTGCGACCCGGCTCCTCTTTGCAGAACATCCATTGCTTCATCGTGCGACAACGATTCCCGGAACACCTGCGAAGTCACCAGAGAATCGTACGCATCAGCAACGGAAAGAATCCTCGCTCCCTGATGAACGTCCGAGCCGATCACCGAAAAGTCATGAGTCGCTCCGTTAAAGTGATATTGCGACTGCGTGACGATCTGGATGACGTTCGAGTCCGCTCCGCAAGCCTGCAGAACATCACCGGCTAATCGATAGAGAAGCCCCATCAGCTCGGCTTCGTCCGGGGCAAGCCGACCTGGCTTGTGCAGAATAATGTCCGGGATGCCAACCTTGCCTATATCGTGCAGCAGGCACGCTGCTTCCAGAACCTGCAGGTCACGACCTTCCCAGCCAAGCTGACCCGCAACTCCGACGGCCAGTGCAGCAACTCGACGAGAATGATGAACGATACCCGGGTCGCGATACTGAAGTGCCAGCATCAGACTGCGCATCGCCGTGCGCAGGATCACCGTATCGAAGCCGCCGGTCCGAGTACGATCGCCACCAAGCTGCATCAGCTCCAGAAGAAGCCGCGACGAATTCATCGGATGTGTCGCCTGTACCGGATAAACCGGCCCGCGAGGCGATTGACCAGACTGAATCTGAGACTGTTCGATCTGCATTAATCAGTTCCTTCGTTGTCTGTCTCGCGTGCCGTTATCGGGGCTGCGCGCATTCCCGGCACAACTCAACACTGACAACCTAGGTCGATGCGGCAACGAGTCAAATCGTGCCGCCACATTCGACCTTCCCGCCATCATCCCTCGACCTGTCGAATTGATTTATTGTTCATAAGACTCACAACCCGACGTCGTATCGTTGTCGCGACAGCCCTCACGAAGACCACTGAGTACGTTGACAGCCGCCGCCCGAGCAGATTGAATCGCCACGTCAACACTCCTATGAGACTCGCACCATGCTGAAAATCCTCGAAGCACTCAGGCACGCGGTATCGAACGGCCAGTCGGTCGCCTACACGGCTCTTGTGGAAACTCGCGGTTCCACGCCGCAGAAAGCTGGTGCAGTCATGCTGGTTTTCCCGGACGGGTCGCAGGCCGGAACGCTCGGCGGAGGCTGTGTCGAAGCCGAAGTCAAACGCCGGGCACTCCGACTGCTCGACGAAGGCGACGCCGAGTTGATGATGTTTCAACTGGACAGTGACTATGGCTGGGACGACGGCCTGATCTGCGGCGGTCGTATGCAGATGCTTGTCGACCCTGTCCGCCCCGGCGACGACCTGAGTTACTTCGACCAGTACCTCAGTGTTCTGCGGGATGGTCGAGGCTGCACGGAAGCTGTCGTCATTGACACCGAAAAGTCCAACGGCGGCGTCATCGCCAGCCGCTACCTGATTGACGAAAACGGCAAGATCGCGTGCCAGCGATCGGCCAGTTCCCCGCCTGAAGCGCTCCGCGCCGGTTTAAGAACGGTTCTTGATCGACCTCGCCCGTACGTCGACAACGGCATCTCTTACCTGCCACAACTCGAACGGTGTCGGTTGCTGATTGTCGGCGCCGGACATGTCGGACAGAAAGTCGCCGACTACGCCGCCGATGTCGACTTCGACGTCTGGGTTGTCGACGACCGGGAACAATACTGTAACCCGGATCGCTTTCCGCGAGCCGACCGCCTGATCGTCGGTCCGATTGATAGCTCGCTCAGCGGCCTGGACATTGATGCCAACACGATGTGCATCATCGTGACGCGAGGGCACAACCATGACGAAGAAGCACTGTATCACCTCGCCGAAACGAAGGCTCGGTACGTTGGCATGATCGGCAGCCGCCGCAAGATTCGACTGATCTTTGAAGACCTGCTGCGGGAAGGAATTTCGCGAACATCTCTCGAAGCCGTCCATGCTCCTTTGGGCTTCGACATTGGCTCGCAGACCGTTCCGGAAATCGCCGTCAGCATCGTCGCTGAACTGATCGCCTACCGAAATCTGGGCTCCATCCCCGAACGACCGCGACCAGCTTCGATCCTTGCCGAAATCGATACCAAACCGATCAGCCAGTAGGGTGCGTTTTCTGCAGACTGGAATGAGCACAGCCTGTTCGCTCGCATTTGACGAATGCACAGTCGCTCCGTGTTTCATGTCGGCTGCTCGGACTACTGATTAACCTCTTTCAGCAACTCGTTGACCGTGTTCGAGTACTCCTCAATCTTCTGCATGTTCTGTTGAAGCTGAGGCGGAATTCTGACGTCGCCTTGCGGCCTGGCTCCACCTGGTGCAGCCGCTTCCGGAATGTCACCCAGCGGCATCTCTCCGGCAGGCTGATTGAGCAGCTCTCCAAGTGAGCCGATCATGCTCATCGAATAAAGCAGCCCGCCCGCCGTCACAACGACGCTGAGCACCGTTGCCAGGCCAAGCCCCCACATCACCCACCGAACGAGTTTCATCGTGCGGCTGATATCTTCGAGATGTTCCAGAATCCGGTCGATACGTTCCGACAACTCGTCAATTGTCGTGCTGTTGCTTGCGACGCCGGTCGATGTTTCGCGTCCGGCACCTGACGACACATCCTGCGAGGACATTGCGATATTCTGAGCCACCACTCCAAACCTCAACGAACTGGTCGGCTGCGGTACCGCCTCCTGGAAATGCAGATCGTCGTCGGCAGCGACGTCCTCAGCCGGTAGACCGGCGCTCGCAGGTCTTCCCTTCTCAGAACATTCCGGGCAAAGGCGAGGCCTGGGCCTTGACCTGGGAATCCGAAACGTCCGAGAGCATTCAGGGCATGACCAGGCAACCCGCGACTGATCTGAGGAACTCATCACTTCCCCCTGCTCTACCTGACGGCAAACAATGGAAAACTCCGCGCCATCCGCCATTGCCCTGTAAAACCAAAGAGGCTCAACACCGTGGTGACACGTATGCCGGGCTTCTTTGGGAGAATTCATCTGGTGGCAAGAAGACAACTATTCCCGAACAATGCGATAGATACCTTTGCCGTTGCGGTTTGGTGTTGTGACGAAGGCTTCGCCCTGTTCGTCCTCGCCGAAGGCCAGCACGTTGAGGCCGTTCCAGGGAATGGCCACATTGCGGATGACCTTGCCGGAATCTTCGTCGTAGTGCAAAGCCCACACTTTACCGGACACATAATCTCCGTAGAGATAGTGCCCCGCGAGTTCCGGAAGCTTCGAGCCTCGATAAACCAGACCACCAGTGATGGATTTGCCGATCCGGTGGTCGTATTCCCACACCGGATCGATACTGACGGCGTCGACTGATGCTTCGTTATTTCCAAAAGCGAACGATCCTTCCCGGGCACTCCAACCGTAATTTCCGCCCTTCTTAATGATGTTGATTTCTTCCCACAAATCCTGCCCAACATCCGCCAGCCAGAGCGATCCGGTCTTTGAGTCAAAAGAAACCCGCCAGGGATTGCGAATTCCGTAGGCATAAATTTCTCCGGGAACATTCTTCTGCCCCACGAACGGATTGTCTTTCGGAATCGCATAGCTCTTTCCGTCCGACTTGTGGTCGACATCGATCCTCAGGACACACCCCAGAATCGATGAATTATCCTGGGCCGAATATTCCGGATCATTGCGACCGCCGCCGTCGCCCATACCGATGTAAAGGTAGCCGTCCGGCCCGAATGCCATCGGTCCGCCGTTGTGATTGGCGAATGGCTGCTGAATGGTCATCAGAATTTCTTCGCTGTCTTCGTCAGCCCTGTTGGGATCGTCCTTCGACACCGTGAACCGTGACAGGTAAATCTTCCGGTCACCTGATTCGGTATTGTAATAAACGAAGAATTGCCCGTTGGATTTGTAATTCGGATGAAAGGCGAACCCGAGCACGCCTTCTTCGTCGTCCTTGCTGAACTGGTGAGTTCGCTCTCGAAGATCAGCGAAGACGGTCGCTTTTCTTGTCGCTGGATCGTTGGGCAGCACATGAATCAACCCACTCTGATCGACGACGAAGACTCGATTCGTGCCGTCACCAGAGTGTGTCACATGAATCGGTCGTTTCGGCGGATTCGGTTTCCCGTTTTCATTAAACGCCGACCAGTCATCCCACTCGACATTGGGAAAAGCGACTTCAGGCTTCAGCTTGAGTGTTCCGTCGATCGGCTCGGGAGCCTCGCCGTTTTCACCGAGTTCGCGGACCCGGATGTTTCGAAACGAAACAAGATTGCCGTGGTCCTGCAGGCAGATATGCCCTTTGGTGGCCTTTCCGAAGTTTTCGAACTTCGCAAACTTGCTGGCGGCAACTCGTTTGTTCCAGTCGTCGCTGCCTTTGACAAATTTGAAGTAGCTGACTCCGTTCATACAGACTTCGCCGTCGCGAGCAGTTACTCGAAGATAGAGTTGATTCCACTGCCCGGCTGGCCGAGTGGCATCGTCCATTTCGATGCCTTTGTAGCCAACCTGAGCTTCAAACTTCTTCGCCCAGCCTGGCTTTTGCGGCTGATAAAGCTGGTACAGCCAGCCAGCCTTTTGAGGATCGTGGCCGTCGACGTTGTCCTGAATCTGAATTTCCGGGCCAGACTGCCACGGTCGAGCGTTTTCTTCCGTCACGTGAAACATCAGCCCGCTGTTGCCGCCCTTTGAGATGCGGTATTCCAGCTGCAATTCGAAATGCTCGAACTGATCGGTTGTGATGATGTCGCCCGCTCCTTTCTCGACGCGAGATAAAACACCGTCTTCAATCTTCCAGCCGTCGCCGACTGTTTCCTTTTTGTAATTCCGCCAGCCGCTGGTGGACTTGCCATCGAAGAGAAGCTTCCACCCCGAACGCGACTCGGCCTCAGTCAGTTCCTTCTGACCAGCATCGGCTCGCGACACCAATGCAGTAAAGCCGCAAACCGATGCCGCAATCACAGCCGTTTTCAGATACCGCATATAAAATTCCTTCTTAGATGTGAGGTCAGTCGCCACAAAATCGAAACGAAAGTAACGCAGAGATCGCTGAGGAAGTGCAGAGAAGTTAGAGTCCTCATTCCCACCTGTGTCATTTTTTCGACGTCCTCTGCGTTCACAATTTCAGCCTGATTGAATGCTGCTGAAACGAGTGGACAATCTGTGGTCCTTCGAGAAAAGGAAACAATGACGACAGCAAATCCGCAACGCAACAGGGCCAGTCACGCTACCGTCTTCGGAACCTGCTTCGCTCGACCGATCGTTTCCTGAACCGAATCCGTCACGGCGGTACATAACCGGTCGAGATCGAGGTCGTCTTCATCGTTGCCGAATGGTTCTTCGACATGTTCGGCAACAACTTCCAGGCCGAGCATGAAGTAGGCAGTCAGCGCGGTCAGCGGCACGGTCCACCATCCGAAGTCAGCTGTGATTCCCCAGGGAAGCGACAAAAGACACACCGCGATGCACTGCCTGACAAAGACCCGATACGAGCTGGCAATTCTCGTCAGTCGAATGCTTTCGCACTTTCCGGCCAGTTCGTGGAGCCGATGCAGGTCGACGTCGATGACTCTCTGGTCAGCTCCGTCGATCCAGCCATTGCTCTTCCACTGAAACAAACATTTGTAGAGGCGATCGACCAGAAACACGGGTACGTGCCTGACGGTTTCGTCGTAGCCTTCGAGTTTTGTCAACGACTCCGAAGTCGCCGCGTTCCGTAAGTGATCTCGCAGTCCCCAGGAAAATGCGACCAGATATCGTCCCGCCGCGTCCAGCTCCTCTTCTGGCAGGTTGATCATGTGAGCGTACTTCGCGGCCAGAGTTCTGCTGACACTGACGATCTCGCCCCAGACTCTTCGCGCGTCCCACCACCGGCTGTACGCAGCGTTCGTCCGAAAGACCAGCAGCCAGCCGAGTACCAGCGTCAGCGCCGCATGAATTTCGGTCGGGATGTTTGCGAACGTTCGAAACTCCGCACACCACGGTAACTCGGGCAAGGAACCGTAAACACCAAACGCGAACGCCATCGCCGCGACACGACTCAACGTCCGACTGCTTGTCAGAGGTCTGACGAGACCTCGTTTGTTCCTGTCATACTCCATCATGGTTTCCGGTTCCCCAGACTCGAATTCACATTCAGCATCCGCACGTTATAGGCTCCCGATGACGTGGCTGTCAGTTGATCGAGCTTGACGCCACACCACAAAGGTTCCGACTTCATCCACCATCGAACTCACGCCAGTCATCTCACGCGTTCCCGCGAACGATCTTTGTAAACGTTCTTTACAAACTCCCGATTGGCCGATAGATTTTTCGGATCGCCCGATCGTTTCCTGCCGGACGTGCCATGCCAGCTTCCTCTCAAACCCGCCCGAGACTGCTCCGTCAGATGAACGAGCGGTCGGTCATGCGCGTACTGCAACGGCATGGTCCGTGCTCAAGAGCAGACATCACTCGCAAACTGGGAGTCACCGCGCCGACTATCTCGAAGGCTGTTTCTTCTTTGCTGCAGGGAAGACTGCTGGAAGAATTTGACTGCAAGCAGGACGGCATTGGACGACCGGCCCGACAACTTCGTCTCGCGACAGAGACGGCGCAGGTCATCGGCCTGGTCATCGACGCTCGAGAATCCCATGTTGTGTCTGCCGGTTTGGACGGGCGGCTTGACTGTTCCAGCCTGCGCCGTTTTGACACACCGAAAACCTATCGCGGACTCATCTCGAAAGTCGTTAAGGCTTACGAAGAGCTGACAAACGGTCGCTCGATCGAAACACTCGGTCTGGGCATCAGCATGCCTGGCCTGATCGACTACCGACAGCAGAAAGGGTTGCTGTCTCCGAACGTGCCGATCACCAACGGACAGTCGCCCGCGTCTGACCTGACCTCAAAGCTTGGCATTGATTGCGTGATGCTTCAGGAGTCTCATTCACTCTGCCTCGCACAGCATCACTACGGCAATGCTCAAGGTGACCGGTCACAAGGTCTCGACAACTTCGTGATGCTCGACATCGGCGCCGGACTGGGCATGGGAGTCATGTCGGGCGGTCGAGTTCTGACCGGACACAGCGGACTGGCCGGCGAACTCGGACATCTGCCTCGCATCCCTGATGGTCGCGCCTGCGGATGTGGAAAGCGAGGCTGTCTGGAAACGGTCGCGTGTGATTCGGCCCTGGCCTGGCTGGTGTCCCAGCGAATCGGTAAGTCAATCGGGATCGACGAAATCGAGAAGCAGGTTCAGTCTGGAAAACTCGACGTCGAAAGCGAGATTCAGCAGGTTCTGCCTCATTTGAGTTTCGCAATTTCCACGGTCATCAGCCTCTTTAATCCGTCGAAGATTTTCATCTGTGGCCGCATGTTCGATCTTTCAGACCGACTGTTCGACAGACTGATCGCCGAAACGGCGGCCGGAACGCTGACACCCGCCTTTGCTGATTGCGAAACTGTTCGGGCCAACGTCAGCAAGAGTCAGGGAGCCGTTGCAGGAATCATCGAATACCTGACGGACTCACTGGTTCCGGGAGTCGACGGACTGTTCGCTTCTCGGGCAGAATTATCGTCAGTGCCAGACAAGTCAGCGAGAATGTAAAACGCAACGAACCAGGCAAGAATACCTGCCACAAGAATTCCAACTCAGCGAAGTCAGCTCACCACTCAAGAAGCCATGATCATGATGACACGACTATCGACCTCATTGATGACTTTGCTCGTACTGTCGACGAGTTTCTGGACAGCGACCGGTACTGCTTCGGCTCAGTCCCCCGCGTTTTACAAAGAGAAAGTCCTGCCGATTCTTGAAGCAAAGTGCTTCGATTGTCACGGGCCGAAATCTGAACTGAAAGGCGGACTGTTTCTCGGAAATCGCGAAGGTCTTCTGGAGGGCGGTGAGTCCGGCCCCTCCGTCGATCCCGACGCTCTCGAAGACAGCCTGCTTCTCGACGCGATCAATTATGGATCGTACGAGATGCCACCAGACAGCAAACTTCCCGACGAAGAAATTGAGATCCTGACCGCGTGGGTGAAAGCCGGTGCCCCGATCCCAAAGGAAGCAGAATTCGAACGACCGGAAGGCCATCACGCCAATCCCGCAACACTGGTGACTCCAGAAACGAAAAACTACTGGGCGTTTCGTCCCGTCGCCGATCCGTTAGTTCCTCAGGTCACGAATTCTGATCGCGTCTCCAACTCGATCGACAATTTCATCCTGCAGAAACTGGAAGCGGCCAATCTGTCGCCAGTATCACCAGCCGAAAAACAGAAGCTGATCCGCCGAGCGTACTACGACCTGATCGGCCTGCCGCCGACCATTAACGACATCGAAGCGTTCGTTAATGACGAGTCAGATCGTGCGTTTGAAAAGGTAATTGATAAGCTCCTCAACTCGCCGCAGTACGGAGAACGCTGGGGCCGACACTGGCTTGACCTGGTTCGCTACGCCGAAACCAACAGTTACGAGCGCGACGGCACAAAGCCTTTCATCTGGCGATACCGCGACTACGTCATCAAAAGCTTCAACGAAGACAAGCCGTACAACCAGTTTATCAAAGAGCAACTCGCCGGTGATGAATTTGAACCGCCAACGCCCGACTCGATCGTGGCCACGGGTTACTATCGACTTGGGATCTGGGACGATGAACCAGTCGACCAGAAGCAGGCTCTTTACGACGATCTGGACGACATCCTGCTGACAACGTCGCAGGTCTTTCTTGGCCTGACCATGAACTGCGCCCGCTGCCATGATCACAAGATTGATCCGCTTCCGCAGAAGGACTACTACAGTTTCCTTGCCTTCTTTAACGGCGTAAAACGCTACGGCGTCCGTAGTCACGAGTCGGTCGAGGATGCGTCCATCGGGCCAATCGCCGTTAATGCAGAAGATCGCAAACGCAACGATGCGAGAAACTCGCTCGACCGGGAACTCGCTGAGCACGACCGCAAAATCAACCACGTCGATCGACGACTTCAGGAATTGATGACGCCGCCCGAGAAAGAAGATTTCCAGGCAGTCGAAGTTCGAGTCGACATCGCCCGGAAATATGTCGGCAAGGGACTGTCTCAGAAACTCGTTTCTGACTATGCAGAAGCCGTACGGCGACGCCAGGAAATTCTGGATACGCGACCGCCCGAAGTCGCTCAGGCATTAATGGTCAAAGAGGTCGGCAAGACGCCACGGGAAACCTTTATCCTGGTTCGGGGTAACGCCAACGTCGAAGGTGCCAGAGTCGAACCGTCGTTTCCGTCGGTACTTTCTCCGCCGGAACCGATCATCCAGACTCCTTCCATGACGGAGTCAAGCGGTCGCCGCACCGCACTCGCCAACTGGATCGCCAGCGACGAAAACCAGTTAACCGCCCGCGTTATGGTCAACCGAATCTGGCAACACCACTTTGGACGAGGCATCGTCGGCTCCAGCAACAACTTCGGAAACATTGGTGATAAGCCAACGCATCCGGAACTGCTCGACTGGCTGGCGACTCGGTTCATGCAGGGTGGCTGGAAACTCAAAGCAATGCACAAACTGATCATGCTTTCCAGCACTTATCAGTTGAGTTCGCAGTCCAGCCAGAAAGAACTGGCCGCCGACCCGGCAAACAACCTCTACTGGCGTTTCAACATGCGACGCCTGTCGTCCGAAGAGTTGAGGGATTCGGTCCATGCCGCGAACGGCAGCCTCAATCTGAAAATGGGCGGTCCAAGCATCTACCCGATCATTCCGCAGGAAGTGCTTGCAGGCCAGTCGCGACCGGGGGCCGGATGGGGCAACTCATCCGAGGAAGAGCGAGCACGACGCGCCGTTTATATCTTCATCAAGCGATCGCTCGTTGAACCTCTGATGGCCGACTTCGACTTCGCCGATGTTGACTCAACCTGCCCGGTTCGATTTGTAACGACTCAGCCAACGCAGGCTCTCAGCCTGCTCAACAGCGAATACATGAATCGACAGGCGGCTGTCTTTGCCGGGTTCCTCAAGAAAAAAGCCGGAGCCGATTCCGCAAAACAGGTCGAACTCGGCCTGACCAGAATTACTCAACGACGCCCGACCAGAACCGAAGTCGACCGCGGTGTCGAGCTGATCGAATCCTTGAAGAAAGACGGCGTGCCTGACGACGTCGCTTTGAAATACTACTGCCTGGCATTGTTCAACCTGAACGAGTTTCTCTATCTCGACTAAGACCGGTTGGACAGTGCCCATCCACTTTGAATATCTGGTGAGTAGTGCCCACCCCACGTGTTCTCAAATACCGTGTTGATCGATCAACGAGGTGACAAGATGACTGAATCTAATTTCTGCGGCCGCACTCGACGGGAATTCCTCTGGCAGACCGGCGCGGGTTTCACGGGAACAGCTTTGGCCGGACTCTTAAGCGACGACGGCTTCCTTGATCGACAGACTGTCGCCGCCGATGGTCAGACCGCCTGGAAGAATCCACTGGCTCCGAAAAAGCCGCACTTCGAACCGCAGGCGACGTCGGTAATCTTCCTCTATATGTACGGTGGACCAAGCCACATCGACACGTTCGATTACAAGCCAAAAATGAAAGGGATGGACAACAAAACGATCGAGGTCAAAACATTCGGTCGAGGCGGACATCGCAATCAGGGACGCATCGTCGAACCTCGCTGGAACTTCAAGCAGTACGGCGAGTGTGGTCAATGGGTCTCGGACCTGTTTCCACACAAGGCCGAAATGGTCGACGACATCGCATTTATTCATTCCATGACCGCCGACTCGCCAATTCACGGCTCGGCCATGCTGATGATGAATAGCGGGAAAATCCTTAGCGGAAGCCCCTGTTTAGGTTCCTGGACCACGTACGGCCTGGGCAGCGAGAACCAGAATCTTCCCGGCTTTGTTGTCATGCTGGATCCTCGTGGCGGCCCGATCTCCGGCGCCAAAAACTGGAGCTGTGGCTACATGCCGGCCAGCTACCAGGCGACAATCATGCGTTCGAAGGGGACGCCTATTCTTAACCTGGCACCGCCGGAAGGAATGAGCCGCGAGACTCAGGTGAAGCTGCTGGCCACGCTGGATCAGTACAACCGTGAGCACCAGGCAACTCGCCAGGACAACTCCGATCTGGCCGCTCGGATCGCCAACTACGAACTGGCCTTCCGCATGCAGACCGCCGCTCCTGAAGCAACAGACATCTCTCAGGAGACAGCGGCCACGCAGGAAATGTACGGGCTGAACGGCGAGAAATCCGGTACGTTCGGACGACAGTGTCTGCTCGCTCGCCGACTTGTCGAACGCGGCGTTCGCTTCGTACAGATTTACTCAGGCGGCAACCACAACGATGCCAACTGGGACGCTCACGGCGACCTTGAGCACAATCACAATCTGCACGCGGCTGAAACCGATAAACCAATTGCGGGCCTGCTGAAGGATCTCAAGCAGCGAGGCATGTTGAAGAACACGCTGATCGTCTGGGGCGGAGAATTCGGTCGGCAGCCAACGGCAGAGTACGCCAAAGGAACGGGACGAGACCACAACAGCTACGGCTTCACCATGTGGATGGCCGGCGGTGGCATCAAAGGTGGCACCAGCGTTGGCACCACCGACGAACTCGGCAGCAAAGCAGTCGAAGACCGCTTCCACGTCAAGAACCTGCACGCGACCATCCTGAACCAACTCGGGTTTGACCCGAACAAACTGTCCTACTTCTACGACGGCCTCGACCAGCGTCTCGTCGGCGTCGAAGGCGCACAACCCATTCAGCAGATCATCGCGTAACAGCTTTGCGTGACCAGGAACGAAGCCCGGCAGACAACCCATGTCTACCGGGCTTTGTTCGTTGAGACTGAGTCGTCGTGAACTTACTCGTTGGTCTGCTTGCTTTTCCTGCCTTTTGAACCTGACGAATCCTGCGTCTTTCGAAAATTCAGCTCCTTGACCTTCCCAACGACCGGGGCAAGCTGGCGGCCTCCGAGTCGCTCCACATCTCTGGCAACACGGAACCATTCAGCGGACATTTCTTTCACGCGCTCCGGATACTTTTCGGCAAGATCGAACAACTCGGTGCGGTCGTCATCCAGATTGTAGAGTTCCCACTTCCCTTGCTTCGCGGAAACCAGTTTCCACGGACCTTGTCGAAGTGCACGGTCCGTCGCGAAGTGGAAGTAGAGCTGCTCGTGCGGTTCCCGCGTCTCGCCTCGGAAGATCGGCAGCAGCGACTTTCCTTGCAGCGGGTCGATCTTTCGGTCTCCGATTTCGCTCGGATACTCAGCTCCGGCGAGATCGATGAACGTCGCCATGAAGTCGATCAGATGGCCAGACTGATCAGTGACGGATCCCGCCTTTGTCTTCAGCCCGGCAGGCCAGTGAGCGATCATCGGAGAAGAGATGCCGCCTTCATGCTGATTCTGCTTGTAAAGACGGAACGGTGTGTTGCCAGCATGTGCCCAGCTCGCGTCGTAGGTCCAGTAGCTCTGTGGATCCCAGGGTTTCAGTTCCTTGCCGCGAGTTCGTTCAAACGGGCAGGCTCCGTTGTCCGAGCAGAACAGAATCAACGTATTGTCGTAAACGCCTTTGTCTTTCAGATGTTTGACCAGGCGACCAACATTCTGATCAAGCACGTCGACCATCGCCGCGAAGACTTCCATCCGGTCAGTTTCCCATTGTCGCTCGTCCTCCGAAAGGCTGTCCCACGCAGGAATGTGGTCCGGTCGTGGGCTGAGCTTCCATTTTCGCGGCAGCAGTCCCGAATCAACCTGCTTCTGATGCCGCGACTTTCGAAGAGCATCCCAGCCGGCGTCGTAACGACCGTCGTACTTCCCGATATCCTTCTTCGGAGCCTGCAACGGGTAATGCGGCGCGTTGAACGCTGTGTAGAGCAGAAACGGCTTGTCGCTTTCTGTTGCCTGGTCAAGAAACTCCAGCGCGAAATCGGTGATCGCATGGGTTGTGTAGAACGGTCGCCCGTTCAACGTCTTCGGGACAGACCACGGCTTGCCATTCAGCCGAAACGTATCGTCGCCGGTGAAGAAATTTGTCGCTCCGGAAAGATGTCCCCAGTAGCGTTCAAAACCGAAGTCTGTTGGCTGTTTGCTGAGATGCCACTTTCCAACCATCGACGTCGAGTAGCCCGCTCGCGACATCACTTCGGCAATCGTCGCGCCGCGACTGAGGCTCTCGGCCCCCGCCTGGTCGCAGTACAAACCCGTCAGCAACGACACTCGCGAGGAATGACATTTCGCTGTGTTGTAGAACTGCGAGAACCGCAATCCCTGAGTTGCCAGAGCGTCAAGGTTCGGAGTTTCAATTTCGGAGCCGTAACAGCCGAGATCCGCAAACCCCAGATCGTCCGCCATGATCAGAACGATGTTTGGTCGTGCAGGCGTCTTTGCAGCATGCGCATCTGCCGGTGACGTCTGCTGGATGAAGACAGACAAGACTGCGACGACAAACGCAGCCATCTTATAACGCCAGCGTCGTCCGTCGAATCGGACAGGGACAATCATGCGAGCAGGATGAGTTACGGTATGGCAATGCTGCATCATGGTCCCTTATTTGTTCTCTACGGAGTTGGTATGCCGAAGGGGCATCTTCCCTGTTCAAGCTGATTTCAACCATCGTCAGGCGATCGCCATCCCCGTTTTATCGGCTGGAACCAGACTCAGCTCCTGGCCGAGTATCCCGTCACACGGACACAGCGTCAAACAGCTGATGACGGCAATTCGCGTCTGCATGACAGCGAGCTTCCAAGTCTCTAAAACCTGCCTGTTGATTCCGTTCTTAATCTCACCCATTTTTCCATTACACCCGTTCGAAGTCAGGATATCCCATGAGACTTATTTGCTCTGTCGCTGCGTTACTGATTTCAACCGTTGTCGTTGCCACCGCTGAGGCAGACGAGCTCTTCCTGGTGAGTGCTTCGTACGGGAACAACGTCATCGCTCTTTGTGAACGGGACGGTAGCGTGATCTGGCAATTCAAAACCGGTGGACCAAAACGCGGCCACGCAGGACATCATGAAATTCAGATGCTGGAAAACGGCAACATCCTCTTTCACGACGACTGGAACACGGTTAAGGAAATGCAACTCGATGGAACGATCGTCTGGAGTTACAAAAGCTCCGACGTTCACGCATTCACTCGACTGGCCAACGGAAACACGATGATCGCCGAATCCGGCAGCGGGCGAATTCTTATCGTTGACAAGGGTGGCAGAATCGTCAGTGCGACACCGCTTGGCGAAGGCGGACGCGGCAGGACTCGACAGGCCGAAGTTCTGGAAAACGGCAACTATCTGGTCTGTGCCGAAAACCCCGGCACCGTCACGGAATATAACATCAAAGGCGACATCGTCTGGGAGTATGAAATCAAGACGCGAGTATACGGAGCGATTCGGCTGAAGAACGGCAACACGCTTATCTGCTCGGGATCAGGTAATTCAGTCGTCGAAGTATCACCGGAAAAGACAATCGTCTGGCAAATTAAGGGCCAGGTGCCTGGCACAAAGATCGAACTCAAATGGACGACCTGTCTGCAGGAACTCCCGAACGGTCACTTCCTGATTGGCAACTGCCACGCCGGTCCGGACAGTCCTCAGATTTTCGAACTCGACAAGAACCGCAAAGTTGTCTGGGAGTTCAACCAGTACGACCTCGTCGGCAATGGAATGGCCTGCTGGGATCACATCAGCGCCGACCAGGCGAAGAGCGTTCGCAAAAGCGTCGCCGCACTCACTGGTAAGTAGCGAACTTTTCGGAAGGTAATCTTTTTCAGAAGGTAAACGGCCCGCTCATCCGCACTGAGAGTCGTTGAGCCCCCTCACGACTCGCAAATGAGAGTTTTGACGGCAAGCCGAATCGCCCCCCCCGACGCAACTGGGCTCTCGATTCCATCGGCTTCTGGCTTCCGAAAGTCAGGAAGTCGGCGAGCGACGAAATCGACGTCCTCTTCGACGCAAATCAACGCGAAGAGTGATGGCGGCGGCAGCTCATTCGACGTCTCAACGGCACCCGATCGAACCGTCTTGTCCATGAGCAGAAACCGTGACGTATTCCAGTTCCCAGCGCCGTTGATAATTCTACGGACGTACGCCCACGTGACGATTATGCCGGTTGCGGGGCCTTGCAATGCCAACCTCAACAGTCCGACGCTTCTGTGGCTCGAAGAATTTGCGGGAGTCAAGAGTGCTCGATCCATGACCGATGACAGTCATGACGGTTGTGGCAACGCTCGATTCAGCCATTCGTCGCGACAAATAACAGCCAGTTATCCCTCGCGGGAAAAGGCAAATCCCATGAAACGTTTATTCTCAATGGCTATTTTCGCCGCAAGCCTTGCCCTTTCGACAACCGGCACGCGGGCCAGTGAACCCAGCATCTTTCCGGTCACCGAGATTCCCAGTGCCCCGGCAGCTGAAGAAACGCAGTCCGATGATCTGATCGGAAAGTTTCATAGTCAGCAGACAAGCTTCACCAGTTTGCTGGCGGAAGCTCCGGCCTGCGGATCGGGAACGTGTGGAGCATCGCAGGGCTGTGATGGCGGTTCGAGTGGTTCACTCGACGGATGCCCGCTGTTCAGCGACGAACCGCTGCTGGGCTCTCTCAAGAATATGCAAATCGGTTGCGACTGGACTCTGTCCGTCGCCGGCGAACTGCGTTACCGCTACATGGACGAGGAAGGTCGCCTGCGACCAGGTGGAGCCGCCCGGACAACATACGACCTGTGGAGGTTTACTCCGAGTATTGAATTAAAACAGGGCGATGCTTTTACGGCGTTTGTCCAGGCCATCGACGCTTCCATTTTTAATGAAGAGCTGCCGATCACTGGCATCGACGAAAATCGATCGGACCTCCTCCAGTTCTACGCCGACTTTAAGATCGCTGAAGGCGAAGACGGCACGCTTCGCGGTCGAGTCGGTCGTCAGTTCCTGCAGTACGGTTCGCAGCATCTGGTGTCGCCACTGGGCTGGTCGAATACATTCCGCAACTTTGAAGGCGTCAAGCTGTACTACACTTCTGACGACTGGAACATCGACGCCTTCGCCACTCGTCCGGTCAACGGGGCTGCCGGAAACATTTTCCGACCGACGTCTGCCGATCATCCGGACGCGAGCCGATTCTTCAGCGGGGTCTACACCACCTGGAAAGGCACCGAAAATCAGACGCTGGACCTGTACTGGCTCTGGTCCAACGAAGACAACGACAACGGTGCAGTGATCGATGGCGACCGCCACACGATTGGTGCCCGCTGGGAAGGAAAGCAGGCAATCAAAGAGTGTGACAAGGTTGTCGGAACGTGGAACTGGGAACTGGAAGGTGCCTATCAGTTCGGTGAAGAGTCGTTCCGCGGCGGCATCGACGAAGACATCGAAGCAGGATTTGTGTCGTCCGTTCTCGGGTACACCTGGAACGATGTTGCCTGGACGCCATCGTTGAAGGGTGTCTTCTGGTACGGCACGGGAGACGATAATCCCGGCGATGGAACCAACAATACGGTCAGTACGCTGTTCCCATTGGGTCATGCACACTGGGGAATCATCGACAATTTCAACGGTTCCAACCTGCTTGACTACAGCCTCCAGGGAAGCGTTAAACCAACGTCGAAACTGACGGTCGTCAGCGCTTTGCACTGGTTCGACAAAGCAGAAGCTTCCGACACGATTTACAATGTGGCCGGAGCCGCATTGCCAGTGGGAGCTCCAGGTTCGACATCGAAAGACCTCGGGACAGAACTCGACATCGTCGCAACATACCAGGCAACGACGAATCTGCAGCTCCAGGCAGGTTACAGCTGGTTCTGGTATGGCGACGCCGTCACTCAGGATCCGGCACTCAACCGACAGGACGCTGACTTCTTCTACTTCATGTCGACTCTTAAGTTCTAGTGCTTCCGATTGCCGGAAACCGACATCGAAGCTGACATCTCAGATTCGGAAAGGGGCGAGGTCTTATCGACTTCGCCCCTTTCTACTGCGCAGGCCAAGCTGCGATTGACCAGAGCCCGGAGCGATGATCAACTTCGGCGAATCGATACTGCTCAGCAAGCACGTTCATTTAGAATTCCCACGAATCAGATTGGCGACTGTCACCTTTTACAGGTTGACTCTTTCCGGCCCACTCATTCGAGGGAGTTCCTTATGCCTCACAGTCTGCGTGCCGCGTTCTTTCTGACAGCTGTCGGCCTGTTGAGTGTCGGTGACACCGCTCGTGCTCAGTCGGACATGGCAACATCGGCTGCGAGACTCGAAATCGACAAGGGCATCATTGCAGTTCTGGGATTCTCCGAGGCGGACGCGGCAGACGTCGTGAAACTGGCTTCAAAGGCTGGCCGACGAGTCTACTTTCAGTCGAATCATGCTTCAGCCGTGAAAGCCGTCAGAACATCCGCTGAGCAGGCTCTGTCACTGACCGTTCGAGTTTCGGCCGACATTGGGCCACTAACGTCGATCCACCTGAGCGAGAATCTGGCCGACGGAGTTCTCGTAGCGGAAGCTGCCATTGACCAGATTTCGGACGCGGAAGTGCTGCGGATTCTTCGGCCGCGCGGCATCGCGTTCATCGGCAACCGAAAGCTGGTCAAGCCAGTCCCGACGGGAATCGACGACTGGAGTCACCCTTACCACGGGCCAGACAACAACCCTCAGTCGAACGACGAGCTGGTTAAAGGGGCGTTTCAGACTCAGTTCATCGCCGATCCGAAATTCAGCCCGATGCCCGAGCAGACGGTGATCGCCGGCGGTCGAATTTTCAAAGCAATGGGACACATCGCTCACAAGGCGAATCAGAACGAGATGCTGAACACGCTGCTCTGCATCAACGCTTACAACGGAACAATTCTCTGGCGACGACCGCTGCCCGAAGGGTTCATGATTCATCGGAACACGATGATCGCCACCGACGATTCGCTTTACCTGGGGGACCACGAATCGTGCAAAGTCATCGACGCAGCCACCGGAGAAACCACACGGGAAATCCGGATCAACAAAGAGATCAGCGACGGCCCGACCTGGAAATGGATGGGCATCCAGGACAACGTTCTGTTTGCGCTGGTTGGCAATCTTGAGATCAAGGTTGAGACGATGAGATCCGATCGGCCCGGCCTCGGACACTGGCCCTGGGGAATGTGGAAGGGCCACGACTACAAAGATCCTCGGACAGCCTTCGGACACGGTCGCACGTTCGTCGCCATTGATCGAAAAACCGGAAAGCAACTGTGGCACTACCGCGACGACGAATTTCTCGACGCTCGCGCGGTCTGCATGAGAAACGACAATATCTACTTTTGCAGCCCGGAACGTTTTCTGGCGTGCCTTGATGCAAAGACCGGCAGACTTCTCTGGAGAAACACCGACAAAGATCTGCTCGCCGCGATCGGGCCCAACGAAAAAGCGCAGCACTACATCACTGGGTACGCGACAACGTGTTACATGAAATGTTCCGACGACCTGCTGTTCTTTTCCGGGCCGCAGAGAAAAGAAATGGTCGTCGCGTCCGCGATCGACGGAAAGCTGCAATGGACAAACGCCGTCGGCAACCTGCAACTCGTCCTCCGCAACGATGCCGTCTACGCGGCCGGACCTCAGAACACCAACGGAATGCGACTCGACTATAAAACCGGCAACGTACTGGCAAGCTTTCCGGCACGACGTGCCTGTACCCGTGCGACGGGGTGTGCGGACAGCATTTTCTTTCGAGCATCCGGCGGCACGGTTCGAGTCATGACAGATTCGAACCAGGCCACTCACATTGCCCCGATGAGACCGCCCTGCCAGGACGGCGTGTTAATTTCGAACGGGCACCTCTACTGGGGACCCTGGATGTGCGGTTGCCAGCTTTCGCTTTACGGCAACATCGGCCTGAAACCGGCGGGCGAGTCGTCAGAACATTCACACCTGTCGGGCGGAAATCGTCATACCGACGCACTGACAGTCTTCGGCGATCCATCGCGCGTCCCGAGTCTTGATATTAGAAATGGCGACTGGCCGACCTGGCGAGGCAACAATGAACGATCCGACAAAACATCAAACGCTTTGCCGGACGGAATCAAACTGGCGTGGCAGACTGAAATCTGCCGCTCCGAATTGCCAACCGCTCCGGTCGCTGCTGGTGGGCTGGTTTTTATCGCGGACCGCACGGGCATCGTGCGAGCGATCGACGATTCCGGCACGACCATCTGGAAGGCGTTCACAGCCGGTCCCGTTTATTTCCCGCCATCGGTTGCGAAGGGGCGAGTCTACGTCGGCAGTGCCGATGGCCGCGTTTACGCATTCTCCGCGAAAACCGGTCGATCGCTGTGGACTTTCCGAGTCGCTCCGCAGGATCGATGGATCAGCGTGTACGATAGACTCCTTTCCCGCTGGCCCGTCGCTGGCGGAGTCGTCGTTGACAACGGAACCGCCTACGCCGCCGCTGGAATCACGCACTACGACGGAACGTATCTCGTCGCGCTGGACGCGGTGACGGGGCAGCTTAAAGCTCACAACGACTCGTCGGGAAAACTGTCTGAGCAGGTCGACAGCGGAATCAGCATGCAGGGCAACCTGCAAATCGTCGACGGAGAACTTCGATTTCTGGGCGGCGGCGTTTACGAGACAGCCCGTTACGACCTCGCCACGCTGGAATGTTTGAACGAGCCACGAGCCGACGTCAGCTCGCGGTTCCGAACGGCCTTCTACCCGTATTATCCGAGTTACGGAAAGTACATTTCGCTGGAATACAAATGCGGCGATGGGAACACCCTCTGTCACGACGCCAGCTACGAAGGCAGCATGTTCGGAAACCTGTCGCTGCAGACTCCGTTGCCACCGGGAACTCAAGGCATGGTCAAGGATGCCGCTCGCGAGTTCCTTCGACGACGCGGGCGAAGCGCCGTCGGTCCGAAAGATCTCTGGACTGACAAAGCCAACCGCCGCTTCACCAGTTTCGTCGTCACGGATGACCGCCTGCTCGGCGCCGGCCATCCAGACGGAAAACCCGACGAAAGCTTCCTTGTTGCGATCAACGTAAAAGACGGCACCGACCTCTGGGTCGAAAAACTGCCCGCCACCGCGGTCAAGGGCGGAGTCGCCGTTGACGCCTCGGGAAGGATTCTCGTCTCTTTGGAAAACGGCCAATTGCTATGTTTTGTCAGTGCTGAGTGAGTGATCGATGCCATCAGCAACTCACTATTCCTGTCCGTCTGGTGTTTTTCTCTGGGCGGCGATAAACTGCCCGCTCGATTCAGTTTTCCATAGCGAAAGCTGGATCAAACTGATCGGATAAGCGAGTAACGCTGTTCAGAATTGAAGAATGGCGAATTTCGATCAGACGGGTGATCAGGCAGAGTTGGAATCTCTTGCGGCCCGTTTAACAAGGTGACGACGCTAAGTCGCTCACTTCTGCTGCCGACCATCGGTTGAGTTGACCGCTCTGGAAAAGCCGCTGGCGTCGTTGTGGACGCACTGAATTCTGTGACTTTGCTTGTTTGTCCAGAATTCCTGAGTAAGCGGAGTTCGCTTTTCAACTGTCGTCAACCACGGCCCACTACCAGCCTGAAATCGTTCCTGTGACGAATCCTGGCCGGTACGCTTCCTGAGCTTTCTGCCAATTCGCAGGGACAACTTCCGGACGCCGGGCATCACAGCAACCTTTGCAAGGAACAACTTTGAAGACTTTCGCGGAACTTGACTTGATCGCGCCACTGCACCGTGCACTGGCTGACGAGCAATACCAGATACCAACGCCGATTCAGGCGCAAACAATCCCTGCCGCCCTTTCCGGGCGCGATGTGCTGGGATGTGCTCAAACCGGAACCGGCAAGACAGCCGCTTTTGCGCTGCCCATCCTCAACCGGCTCGGTGAAAAGCAGCCGCCGAGCAAGCCAAACTGCCCACTGGTGCTGGTTCTGGCACCGACTCGCGAGCTGGCCATTCAGATCGGAGACAGCTTCGCGACATACGGTAAAAACCTGTCGCTGAAACATGTCCTTGTTTATGGCGGCGTCAGCCAGAACAGCCAGGTTCGAGCGTTAAACAAAGGAGCGCACATCCTCGTCGCGACTCCGGGGCGACTGCTCGACCTGATCAATCAGGGTTACATCCACCTGAATCATCTACAGGTTTTTGTTCTGGACGAAGCCGACAGGATGCTAGATATGGGCTTTCTGCCGGATCTCAAGAAGATCATCAGGCAGCTCCCGGAAAAGCGTCAGTCGCTGTTCTTTTCCGCGACCATGCCGCCAAACATCATTGATCTGTCGAAGCAGCTTCTGAAGAATCCTGCCAGCGTCAATGTGACCCCTGAGAAAACGAGCGTTGAACGGATTGAGCAGCAGGTTTTCTTTGTCGAACGAAACGGCAAGCGTGATCTGCTCAAGAAGGTTCTGACAAAGCCAGACGTTGACCGCGCGATCGTTTTCTCGCGAACCAAACGCGGTGCGAACATGCTCGCCCAGAAGCTTCTGCTGAGCGGGATCAAAGCCGCCGCGATCCACGGCAACAAATCGCAGGGCGCCCGTCAGCGAGCCCTTGAAGCGTTCCGTACCAAACAAATTGACGTTCTGGTTGCGACAGACGTCGCCGCTCGCGGAATCGATATCGATGGGGTGACTCACGTCGTCAACTACGATCTTCCGGCGGAACCCGAAAGTTACGTGCATCGCATTGGCCGAACAGGCCGAGCCGGAGCGAATGGCCTGGCGATCTCGTTCTGCAGCGCCGACGAACGGGGTGACCTGAGAGCGATTGAAAAGCTGATTGGACAGAAGGTACCACTCGCTCCTGGACAACCAGCCCCGCCGCCCGTCGCTGAGGAAAGTCAACCCGCCGCCCCTCAACGAGGAGCACGGCGCAATTCCCGACCAGGCCGCTCCGGCCAGGGCCAGGCACGTACGCCCAACGCGGCGAAGAATTCAGGAACACAACGAAACGCAGGACGCGGCTCGTCAGAAGCGCTGGCGACTGACGGTAAACCAAAGCAACGACGACGCCGCAAGGGGACGCGACGGCAGAATACAGGCCAGGCCAGCAGTTGAAACAGGACTGGCTTCGAACGTTCCCGCAAGACCACCGAGACCCGTCAAATTTGAAGGAGAATTACCATCGCAAAGAATCAAAACACATTCGCTAAGCGTCAGCGCGAGATGGACAAAAAAGCAAAAGCTGAAATCAAGCGCACTCGCAAACAGCAACAGAAAGAGGATGCCGAAGCTGGAACCGCTTCTAACGACGGCAATTCCTCAGACGCAGTACCCGAGCCTACTCAGGAAGAACTCGACGGGCTCTTTTAACAGCCGTCGAATCACGTAGCAGACAGGCTCTGCCGTGCCATCCGCCTCACAGCATTCATGCTGTTTCCGGCAGCGGCACACAGGAGTGTACCTGCTGCTTTGAGTGCTCATCCAACTGCTGAGCGCTGACAGAAATCCATCCACTCGTGTCAGTTCGACCTCTGATAAAGAGCCTCCGGCATTAGTGACCACTGAAAACCCCGTGTAGTCAACGTAGCGTGAGTGTTTCACGCATCACCGGCGGCACAAAAATCTTTGAGAGTACTGGAACACGAAAATGGCTGAAGGAACTATTAAAAGAATCACTGACAAAGGATTTGGTTTCATCGAAGATGGCACCGGAACGGACATGTTTTTCCACAGCTCAGCTGTGGAAGGCATCGACTTCGAAGCTCTGCGGGAAGGTCAGCGAGTTTCTTTCGAAGCTGGCAACGGCCCCAAGGGACCTCGCGCTGAAAACGTTCGCGCAGTCTAGTCTGCGTTGATTGATCCTTCAGGAACGACAGGATTCGCAGCTCGCGATTTAACAGATCGGGCGTTGCCAGTTTTTCGATCCTGAACTCAATCACCCAACGACTCGCGATCACGACTTGAAACACCGGGAGCCTTCTGGTTTCCGGTGTTTCTTTGCGCTGAGACTTTCCGGGCATGCTTCTGGCGCATTGAGCCCTGGCGATCGTCACTGGCAATTCATGGCAACACGACAGGGCACATTGCCATTCTCGATCAAGGCAACGCCCCCAGGAAGATCGCTCAACAGAGAGGCTCAACAGTCCGAAAGTCCCGTTCCACAAAACTCGTTCGAGGATCCGGGATAGCGAAACCGCCCCGTTTTCAGGACGAGAAGCTTCGGAGCAACCCTCAGCCGTCACTCAATGGACTGACCGAATCAGACCAGCAGTTCGTCGAGAATCTTCGTGTCGTAAACATCCGTGAGACGTTCGTCGCGCCCGTTGTGGTGCCAGGTCAAATTCTCGTGATTCAGACCGAGCAGTTTCAGGATTGTTGCGTGAACGTTGGCTGTCTGGCACCTCTTCTCAACAGCCCGATAGCCGAAGTCGTCGGTAGCTCCGTAGTGCTGTCCGCCTTTGATTCCGCCGCCGGACATCCAGATGCTGAACCCGTATGGGTGATGATCCCGACCGTAAGCGGTCTTTGTATTCCGCATCTCCGCACCAGGCGTCCGACCGAATTCGCCGCCCCAGAGAATCAGTGTTGAATCCAGCAGACCTCGGCGTTTCAAGTCAGTCAGTAACGCCCCGATGGGCTTGTCAGTCCGCAGACAGCAGTTCGTCGTGCCGGCATTATTGTTGGAATGCGTGTCCCACGGCTGGCCAGACATGAACAGCGAAACGAAGCGAACTCCACGTTCCACCAGGCGGCGAGCCATCAGACAGCGTGTCCCGTATGACTTGGTCGTGGCGTTGTCTAACCCGTAAAGCTTCTGCGTCTCTTCCGTCTCCTGCGACAGGTCGAGCGCGTCAGTCGCAGCCAGTTGCATCCGACCTGCCAGTTCGAACGTTTCGATGCGAGCTTCAAGTTCCAGTTCACCCGGTCGCTCGGCGAGGTGCTTTTCGTTGAGCTGCCGCAATAGATTGGCCCGAGCATTTTCGATCGCCGGCAGGCGAGGCTGCTTTGGCTGCAGATTCAGCACCGGACTGCCCTGCTCGCGAAATACGGTCCCCTGGTAGCGAGGTGGCAGCCAGCCACTCGTCCAGTTTCTCACACCGTTGACCGACGCCCCGCCAGGATCAGGCAACGCGACAAACGCCGGGAGATTCCGATTCTCAGTTCCCAGTCCGTAGGCGGCCCACGATCCCAGAGTTGGTCGACCGCTGGTTGTCATCCCGGTTTGCGCCATCCAGATCGCCTGCTCGTGGTTTCGATGTTCCGTGAACATGGATCGAATGACCGCGATATCGTCGGCATGCTGAGAAACGAACGGCTGGATCTCGGAGAATTCCAGACCGCTCTGTCCACACTTCTTAAACCTAAACGGCGACCCCATCAGATTCTTCGTTCGGTTTTCGTCATCAGCGACTTCGTCCGGCGGCGCGGTGTCGTCAAAGCGGTTAAGCATCGGCTTCGGATCCAGCAGGTCCATGTGGCTTGGGCCGCCGTGCATGTAAAGCTGAATTACCGCCTTCGCCCTTGGCTGAAAATCTGGCAAGAGGTTCGCACTCGCGGTTGCCGCGCTCAATGACTCGTTCAGCAGAGTCCCCAGCGCGAGACCGCCAAAACCGGAACCCAGCCGAGCAAGTACATCACGTCTCGAAAGCGGTTCGAATTGATTCATTGTTCAGTCCAAGTAAACAAACTCGTTGGCACTCATCAGCATATGACACAGATCCGCCAATGCCTGGCGACGGGCCTCGGCGATGACCTCCGTTTTCACTCTGTCATTTTCGGCATGCTGTTCCAGGTATCGTAATCTTTGTGCTTCGACGAATTCCGCCAACACTCTGGATTCCGCGGGTTTCGAGTCTCGAGCAAACGCCGTCAGCACTGCTCGCCCGACGGGGTCGTTCGGTTGTTCTTCCAGAATTCGACTCGCAAATGAAGACGCCGCTCGGACCATCGCGTCACTGTTGAGCAATGTCAGCGCTTGTGTCGACACAGTCGACGTGCTGCGTTGCGTGCAGTTCACCGAAATCGTCGGCTGGTCGAAAACTTCCAGCATCGTTTCCGGATTGAGCCGCAGAATTTTCACATAGATCGACCGCCGATTCTGATCCTGTCCGGCAGGAACTATCACTTCGCCATCCTTCTGTCGTGCGACCGATTGTGCAACCCCGAACATCGGACTGCTCAAGGTTCCCGCAGCAGCCAGAATGGCATCCCGCAACGGTTCAGCCTCCAGCCGCCGCATCGCCTGCCGCCACAGAAGTCGGTTGTCCGGGTCAACTTTTTCGCAGACTGCGCGATGCTCTGCCCGAACCCGCGAACTTTGTCGCCACGTGCTCGATTCCAGGATCAGGCGGTGCATGTGTTTGATGCTCCAGCCGCTACGGACGAATTCAGTCGCCATCCAGTCGAGCAGTTCGGGATGAGACGGCGCATCACCGGATACACCGAAATCATCCGGCGTTGCTACGAGCCCCGTTCCGAAATGGTGCATCCAGATCCGGTTGACCATGACGCGGGCCGTCAGCGGATGATCCGGCTGCGTCAGCCATTTTGCGAAAGCGAGTCGACGACCGCTGGTCTTCGCATCAGCTTGCGGAGACGACCACTCAAACGGATCTGGAGCCGCGATTGTTGAAATGACTCCAGGCTCAACAAACGGGCCCGGCGTGAGCGGGTCACCTCGCAGCAGCACGGGAGTACTGACCTCACCTGGCTGGTCGTACAAAGCGCGAACCTCGTCAAAGTGCCATCGCCGCCCCTCTTCCACTGCCACCTTCCCGTTCAGATCCTTCGCTCCCTGAGTGAACTCATCGTACGTCGCCAGTGCCGTGTCGAGTTCCTTCCCCTGCGGACGCAGCCTGTTCTCGAACTTTCCGGCGAGGTACTGCTGAACTTCGGTGCGAGACTCCTTTTTCGCGTTCAATGCGGCTTTCACGTCTTCGCGAAGCTCTTCCGACAGAATTGCCAGTTGATCATCGAAATATCGGCTGGTGAACGTCGACTTCAGCGTCGCCAGTTCAGCCTTCAACATCTTCACGGCGGCATCGATTTCCGCATTCTGTTTGGCAGCCGCCTCCGTCTCCCGTTTCGAGGCAATGGGCAGCCGGCGGTTCATCTGCGGAATCCATTTTTCCGTGCGATAAGCCGTCGTGAACACGGCCTGCATGCGGTAATAGTCGACCTGTGGAATCGGGTCGAACTTGTGACTGTGGCAGCGAGCGCACTGTACGGTCAGCCCCATCGTCGACGAGCAGACAATCTGTAGCGTGTCAAAAATCGTCGGGTAGAAATACTGCGAGGCTGCGTTCTTGATCCCGCTGAAGTCGGGCCGGCTCGGGTCGGCGGCGGTTCGCAGAAAGCCGGTCGCGATGATCCCCTCGACGACGTCGTCCGGCAGTCGCTCTTCGTTTTCGAAAGCCGCCCAGTAATCAGTCAACTCATCGCCCGCAATCTGTTCCTGCAGAAACCGGTCGTACGGTTTGTCGCTGTTGAACGCGCGAATGACGTAATCACGATACCGCCATGCCAGTGGCAGAACCTTGTCTTCGTTGAGGATTCCTGCCGACTCAGTAAAGCCGGCAACGTCAAGCCAGTGTCGGCCCCACCGCTCGCCATACTGCGGGCTGGCAAGTAATCGATCGATCATCCGCTCGTAAGCTCCCGGAGTTTCGTCGGCCAGAAACTGTTCGACTTGCTCGGGCGATGGCGGCAGACCGATCAGGTCAAACGAGGCTCGACGCAGCAACGTCCATCGATCAGCCTGCCCTGCGAGAGCCAGGTTGCTCTTCTCCAGCTGACGCAACACAAACGCGTCGACAGGATTCCGCACTCGGTCTCGCCGACCAACTTCAGGAACCACAGGTCGCACAGGCGGACGGAACGACCAGAGATCGGCGTCCGTGACATCGTCGGACCGGTCAATCGTCAGAGCATTACTTACACCGACCGCCCCGTCGTTGATCCATTTTCGTATCACTCCCTTTTCGGCGGTCGTCAGCTTCTGACCAACCGGTGGCATCTTCCCGGAACTGACCATCTCATACAGCAGACTGAACTCCGCCGACCGAATGCGCAGCGCTGGCCCGGATTTCCCGCCAGTCAGCAGCGATGCCGGACTCGTCAGATTCAGTCCGGCCTTTGGTTCGACGCCGGCGTGACAACGAATACACCGGACCTTGATGATCGGTAGAATGTCTTTCTCGTATGTCAGATCGGAATCTGGAGTTTCTGCCGCACGGACCTCGGGCGAGATCGCGCCAGGCACCGTTAACGCGCACATTACCGCGACAAAACTAACTTTTCTGAAAGCAGACTTCATGCAGCTACTCCGGTAACTGGTCGAGCGTAGTTCGTTGTTCGATCGGACCTCCTGCGTCGCAATCATGACGTGCAGCCACCGTGAATTGACAGCCAACAGCGCATTGAATCAAGGTTTCCGAAAGTCTGTCTACGGCAAGTCAGGCGGACGTCACCTGTTTGAAACGCCCCCGATCCGTACGAGCCTTCACCAAACCATATTTCAAACACGTTCAGCGGAATCAACGAATCAGCATGCTTCAGATTTCCTACACCAACTCGAATCAGCAAGAGCAATTGACTCACGACGAGACCGGTCCGGTCGAGTTCGGTCGCAGCCCGGCGATGACCGGCGCAAGACATCAGGTACTGGTCGATAATTTCGTTTCCCGCGATCAGCTTCTGATTGAGCAGTTCGATGAGGACACCGTCCGCGTTCAGAATGTGAGCAGCAAGGTACCCGTGACCCTTGCCGATGGAACGGTCATCGGTCCCGGTGCTGAATTACTACTGAATGTCCCCGTGAGTCTGACGACGGGCCGAACCCATATCGAGATACTATCCCCGTCCGCGACCGGCAGCCGTGGATCATCCATGCGAACCATCGCGGTCCCTGTTTCCCGTGCAACCTCTTCCGCCGCTTTTAAATTCGACGGCGTTCCCGACAGCACGACTCTGGTCGGCTGGTTCGAAACTCTAATCAACATCCAGAAGGCAACACCTGGCTCGGATGCTTTTTACGAACAGACGGCTCACGCGATCGTTAACCTGATCGGTCTGGACTGCGGACTGGTTCTACTCCGCGAAGGAAACGGCTGGAAAATACTTTCCGGCCACGCCGCAACGCCCGACGTTTCGCTGCACTTCAGCCGGACAATTCTGCAGAACGTTGTTGACGAAGCTCGGACGTTCGTGCTCGATGACGATCCTGCTGCCGCTGCCGAAAGTCTGACCAACGTCGAATCCGCCGTCGCCTCGCCGGTTTTCGACGCGACAGGCAAAGTGATCATCGGTGCGATCTACGGCTCGCGACAATCTTCCGTCATGACCGCTCAAACGGGGATTCGCGATCTGGAAGCTCAGCTTGTCCAGGTCATTGCGTCGGTTGTTGGAACGGGACTGGCGCGAGTGCAGAGTGAAGCCGAAGCCGCTCGACGCCGCGTTCAGTTCGAACAGTTCGTTTCGCCGGTCGTTGCCAGAGAGCTGGATCGCGACCCCGGACTTCTCGGCGGGCGAGACCGGGAAATCTCCGTCCTGTTTGCTGACATCCGAAATTTCTCTCGGCTTTCAGAACGGATCGGAGCCGAAAATGTCTGCCGCCTGGTTCAGTCAATCATGAACCGTCTGAACGCCTGCGTCCGAGAGTTTGATGGGACGACCGTCTGCTATCTCGGTGATGGCCTGATGGCCATGTGGAACGCCCCCGTCGACCAGGCCAACCATCCCTGGCTTGCCTGCCAGGCCGCTCTGGCCATGCAGAAACAACTTCCCGATCTCAACAAAGAATGGGGAGAAAAGCTGGACACGGAACTCGGCATCGGAGTCGGCGTCAACACGGGCATCGCGATGGTTGGCAACACCGGCAGCGACGAAAAACCGCACTACGGACCGCTCGGCCATCACGTGAACCTGGCCAGTCGAGTCGAAGGCGCGACCAAACATCTGGGCGTCCCGGTTCTGGTCACCGGCGACGTAAAAGCGAAACTTGACTCGTCGATCGAAACTCGACGTATTTGCCAGGTGCGAGTTGTCGGGATGAACGCTCCAGTCTCGTTGTTTGAACTTCAGGGCAACGCTGACGACAACTGGCGGCAACGACGAGACATCTACGAAACCGCTCTCGCTCAATACGAAGCCGGCGAGTGGACTCAAGCCTGCCAGTCATTGAACCCGCTACTGACTACGACGAAAGCGACATTCGACCTTCCAAGCCTCGGCCTGATGAGCCGCTCAATCGAGCACATCAAATCCCCCCCCGTCGAGTTCGACCCGGTCTGGAATCTGAGTTCCAAATAGAGATGACGTGAGCGGCTGTACCAAAACATTGAATGGGCACTTGATTCCGCTAACAATCAGTGAGACATTGAAGAACCGAACCTACTGCAAATTTACACACGCTCGTTAACCATACTCGGACTCGCGCGACATGACTTCTCACGACGAACCACAAGCATCCAGTAAGGACCGTCGACAGATTGCAATCGCAGTCTTACTTTTTTCTGCCAGCCTACTAATTACTGTGAGCTTGGTATTTGTCTGGAGTGGCGGCAAAGATGAAAAATCTGGAGCTGCTGCTGAACACGCCTTCGCAGCGATTATCCCACTCGTGGGAACATGGATTGGTACAGTCCTGGCCTACTATTTTTCTGGCGAAAACTTTCAGCGCGCGACGGACTCTGTAAGCCGCCTGGCACGACAAGTTGGCGAAGAACGGCTCCGTACAACCAAAGTCGTTGACGCAATGATCTCGATGGACGCTGCCGTTCTCATACGGCTCCCACAGAGCGATCCAGACGGCGCGAAAATCAATCTGAAGACACAGGTCCAAGCCCTGCTCAACGACCGCATTACTCGCATCCCAATCGTAGATCACACCGGACAGATAAAGTTCGTCCTCCACGAAAGTATTATATTTCGTTTTATTAGTGAATACGCACTGACGGCAACCGAATCCGATAAACCAATCGACGTTACCACATTGACGCTTAAAGATTTACTCAGTCGTGACGACATAAGGAACTTCGCGATGCGAACTATTGCTTTCGTCGGAAAGGAAGCAACATTGGCAGAAGCCAAACAGCAGATGGAAGCGCTCAGTAAATCTCAAGATGTATTTGTTACGGATGATGGTACATCAACCGGCTTAGCAATTGGCTGGGTTACGAACGTCATTATCTCTCGACATGCCCGTGCATAGCTGGCCTTCTCCAGCATCGAATCTCCGAGTGAGAGAATCCATACCGTATCGATCACCGTTTTTTGTGAGTTCGCATTCGTGTTTTGCCGTCATTGACCAATTCACGCTTAATTTAAAGACGACAGATACTCCAGCAGGTCGCTGAGATCCTGGTTGGTCAGGCGGTGGTCGAGACCGTTGGGCATGATGGACGTTGTGGACTCGCTCATTTCTTCGATCGAGTCTCGATTGATGCGGACTTCGGACAGGTCCGCCCGACGAAGCATCAGGGAGTCTGTCGTTTCGCGGGTGATCAGACCTGAGTGAACTCGGCCTCGATCGGTGACGATCGTCCAGGTTTTGTAGCCGCGAGCAAAGCTGGCGCTGGGAAACATGATGGCTTCCAGCAGGTCGCGTTGTTTGCGGATCGCTCCAATCTTTGTGAGGTCCGGCCCGACCTTACCGCCCTGCCCAGCCACCGTATGACAGCTTGAGCAGGCAGTGCTCCTGCCGAAAAAGATTTCACGACCGCGTGCCGCGTCACCGGCGGCCAACGATGCCTGCTTTTTCTGAAGGGCAACTTCGCTGGATGTCTCCGAGAACCGGCTGTCGACAAACTTCTGAACGTCAGAGCGCAGCGTTTCGGGAGCGTTATCCAGAAATGCCAGAAGCTCCGTCTTTGGCAAACGGAGCTCTTCCGGCAAATCCTTCAAAGATGCCAGAACTACTTTCGTCAGTTCGGTATTCAAGTCGCTTGAGAACTCCTGAAGAAGGATTCCCACGGTCAGCGCCCCAGCCGTGCCGAGCTGCTCCGCAATTTGACGACGCTGCGATTCAGAAAGCGGGAGGCTGACTGCCGTTCTCGCCGCGGCGAGTTTCAGCAACGGCGCGGCATCCTCGGTCAACTGACCGAGAAGAAACGCCAGCTCCGCGTCTTCGATTTCGGTGCGCCGATCAGCTCCAGCCCCGAGGGCGTCAATTCTCAGGTCGACCGATTGCTGCTCATCCTGAGACAGTTTCAGCAGTTCGTCGTCAAAGGCGTCACTGTCAAAGGCGGCAACCGTTCTGACAGCCTGATGTCTGACTGCGGAGTCTGAACTGGCAAGATTCGTCGGAATTCTCATCGCCCAACTGGCAGGCAACTCCGGTAGCCCGGACTCGGCAACAACTTCGAGCAACAACAGACGCGACGCCTGTGGTAACTTCTGGTCGAGCAACAGGTCCGAGACCAACTTCTGCACGGTCTCGTCGCTGATCTGCGAACGCAGGAATCCTCGAATCATGGAAGCTCGTCCCGCCGTCTGACGCGACTCAAGCAGCCAGTTGCTCAGCAGCGTCAACGTCTCACTCGCCCAGCCTTCGTGCCGGGAAATCACGTCCAGCGCCGCTTGTCGCAAAGGCTCGTCATCCGTATCGAGCAACGAGACAACAGCTTCACGCGACAGATTGTCGCCGCCCATCTGGTCGAGCGTGATCAGCGCCGCTCGACGGACAACCGGATGATCGTGTTGCAACATCGTTCTTGTGTGGTGAACGTCGTGCAGCCGAATCGCCGCCAGAATAATCGCGTGTTCCGTTTGCCGATCTGTCGGTTCGCGACCGGGCGTTTCGACGACGTGACCTGTCTCCTGAAGCAACGCGTAAACGACGTTTTTATCGATCGCCTGTTCTCGATACTTTTTGCTCCGCGACACGACAACGCCCAGAAGCCGCGCTAACGACCGCCGCAACGCCGCCGATCGTGCTTTCCGAAAGGCACTTTCAACGCCAGCCACATCGAACTGCAGTTCCGGTTGCCCGTCAAATGAATCAGCCAATGCCGTTGCCACTGCAATTTTAAGATTCTCTGGATGCCAGGGATGCCCCAGCACCTGCTGCAAAACCGCGACTCGTTCGTTACTCAGATTTCGAGAGATCGCCCAGACGAGATTGAGCTTCCCCTGAGCTGACAACAACGAGTTCTTTTCTGACTCATGATCAAGTAACGCTGACAGCAAGGCGGACCGTTTCAATTCCGAATCTTCAACGCCAGCGATGTGATCGATGACTCGCTCCACAACTGCGGGCCGCGGATCATCAAGAAACCTGCTGCCAGATTCTCGGACGCTCATCCCGTCGAACTTCAAACTTTGACCACGTGGGTCGTCGATTCCTGGCTGTCCCGCGCGGCGGATTCGATAGATCGCTCCGGCGATGTCGGGCTTGGCGATCTGCGACGTCGGACAGCCGATGCGGAACCAGCCTCCCGTGTCAATCAGGAGCAGACTTCCGTCGGCATCTTCCAGAACATCGGTCGGGTGGAAGTCAGGGTCGTCGCTGCTGAGGAATTCAGTTTCGGTCGTTTTGAAAGTTCCGCCACTTCGTTCGATTTTCGAGTTGATCAGTTTGCCCGTATTGAAAATCGAGGTGAAAATCGTGTCTTTGTACTCGTCGCCGAGCACCGACGATCGGTATCGGCACATGCCGGACACAGCGACGTGTCCAAACCTGGTGATTGGTCCGAGCAGGTCGCCGGTTTGAGTGAACTCGGCGACGCTCGCTTCCTGATGCGGGTACACGCCGCCATCCTGCCAGTGGACGAGGCAGTCCACTCGCGGATTCGTGTAGAGGATGTTGACTGAGCCGATCACTTCTCCGGCCGGCATAAAATCGACCTCGACCGGATTATCCATCCCTCCTCCGCAGAACATGCGAATATCCGAACCATCAGGCCTCATCGAGAAAATCCCCGAACCGCGTTTCTTACTCGTGACGGCTCCAACGTCGTCGCGGAACTCGTGCCCGTGCCGACCGTCGCACCAGTAAATTCGCCCGGTGGGGCTGAGGAATGGCCCGTGAATACTCGCCGCATTTCCGTTGTAGCCGAACTTGCCGACAAGTATTTCTCGTTTGTCAGCGACGCCGTCGTCGTCAGTGTCCTGCAAACGCCAGATGTTCGGCGGCGCTGCGACGTAGACCGAACCTCGATACGGCAACGCGCCCATTGGCAGAGTCATCCTGTCCGCGAAGACCGTGGTCTTGTCGAAGACGCCGTCTCCGTCCATGTCTTCCAGCATGCGGACAAAGTTTGGAAGTTCCGTTTCCAGCTCGGCGGGACGCAGATTCTTCCCGGCGCTTTCAGCGATGAACAGTCGACCGCGCTCGTCGAAGTTAGCCAGCATCGGATGCCCAACGAGCGGCGGTCCAGCGACGCGTTCAATCGTGAAGCCATTGGGAACGCGGATCGAGCCTCGTTCCGTCGTGATCAATGGAGATGGCTCAGCCTGGGCAGACATTGTCGGCATTGAGACCAGAATCAGAACGATCGCGACGCAGTATTGACGATTCATTGACGACTTCCCAAACCGGTGCCGGAACGATCTCAAGGGTAACACGGTATTCAATACGTGTGCCACTGGCTCAGCCAGTGCACCGCTGAATCACGACATTGAAACATCCGTCGCCGACATGAACGCTTCGCGAGTTAGAAACTGACGCGAAGACACGAAGTTCTCGATTCTGACCTTCGCGTCTTCAGCGTGAGTCGCGGTTTGGTTACGGCACAGCCTCTTTGACTGAGGCCTTCTAATAATTCCGAGAGGTTACGACGGACACTTTCCATTGAAATCTCTCAGTGCGACGGGCCATCGTGCTTGACGGTTGTTGCTGACAGAACAGCGTCAGTAAACTTTGCCTCCGGTTTTCCTCGCCATCCATCATTCCCTCGCGACCAGCGACGCGTTCCCCGCCAGGACTTGCTCATGCCAGTGACACATCGCCACCTCTGGTGCATTCTTCTCATCGTCTGTGCCGTGCCATTATTGCTTCTGCACAGCGGAGCCGATTTCGCAGCAGCGGCGACTCCAACTCACCCCGTCGTGCCGGGTTTCGATCGGATCTATTCAGCGGCTGATGCGGATGCCGTAGAAGGCGGTCGTCTTCTGCTCACCGAACTGAACTGTGTGTCGTGCCACAAAGCGGAAGGCGATATCGCGAAGCAGCTAAAAGTGAAACAAGCTCCGATTCTTGACGCGGCCGGAGCACGCGTCGAAATTGCCTGGCTGCAGAAATTCCTGACATCAACTCATGCGGAAAAAGCGGGTACGACGATGCCCGACCTGTTCGCAGGACTCGACGACTCTGAACGAACCAGACAGGTCACCGCGTTGACTCACTTCCTCGCTCAGACCGGAAATGTCGCGGACGCGCTGGGCGATTCAGCAGCCGTTGGTCGAGGCCGGGAACTGTTCCACACGATCGGGTGTGTCGCCTGCCACGCGCCGATCAAAGATGGCATTGAGGCACCGGCAAACTCGGTCCCGCTGGGAGCGATCGCTGAAAAATATTCTATCACGAGCCTCACGACATTCCTGAAGAACCCGCTGGCCGTGCGACCTTCCGGGCGTATGCCGAACTTCAAGCTCGACGACAAACAGGCTCGTGACATTGCTTCATTCTTTTTTCGAGACAAAAAGATCGCAGCAAATGTCAACTTCAAATATTACGAAGGTGGCTGGCAGAACCTGCCCGACTTCAGCACGCTGACTCCCAGTACTGAAGGTCAGGCCAGCGGCTTCGACGTCGGTGTTCGACAAAAAAATGACGGGTTCGGGATTCGCTTCTCCGGCTTTATTCATTTGCCAGAAGATGGCGACTTCCGATTCTTTCTCGGCTCAGACGACGGCAGCGAATTGCGGATCGATGGAACGAGAATCATTCTCAACGACGGAATTCATCCTCACAGTGTTAAAGATGGCACGGCCCAACTGAAAGCCGGCGTTCACGAAGTGCAGGTCGACTATTTCGAAGGCGGCGGCGAAGAAAGTCTCACTGTCGAAATCCAGGGACCGGGACTTGCCAGACAGCCGCTGGCATCAATCACCACGATCACGAAAGACCTACCGAAGAAAGAGGTCGACGGGGAAGTCTTTACTTTCGACAAGGCGCTGGCAAAGGAGGGGCAGCAACTCTTTGCGTCGATCGGTTGCGCGTCCTGCCACCAGCTGAAACTTGACAATCAGCAGATTGCCTCGACCGCTTCGGCAAAGAAACTGTCAGACCTGTCCAACGTCAAAGCCGGATGTCTGGCCGCGACGCCATCGAAAGGTGTTCCGCATTACCGACTCAGCGGCACTCAGCGAACGCACCTTGAGGCGGCTCTGAAAACGGTCTCTCAGCCAGCCGAAGACACACCTCAAAAGTCGATTCACCGAACGCTGGCCCAGTTCAACTGCTTCGCCTGCCACTCGCGAGACAGGACCGGCGGCGTCGACGAAGCTCACGACGAATTCTTTACTTCAACAATGAAAGAGATGGGGGACGAAGGACGAATTCCTCCACCGCTCGATGGTGTCGCTGACAAACTCACCGGGAAATGGCTGAAGGGAATTCTGGACAACGGAGCCAAAGACCGGCCTTACATGCTGACCATGATGCCGCAGTTTGGCGGTGGCAACGTGGGACATCTTCAGGCGGAGTTGCAGGCAGTCGACCAGAAGATCGAAGCCAGCTTCCCGGATTACGACTTGCCGGACGCAAAAATGAAAGCCATCGGTCGACAGCTTGCCGGCGAAAAGGGCCTCGGCTGCATCAAGTGTCACACGTTTGACAAGTTCAAAGCGACAGGCATTCAGTCGATCGACCTGACAATCATGGCCGAACGACTTCGTAAGGACTGGTTCCATCGCTACATGGCCAACCCGCAAAAATACCGGCCAGGTACTCGCATGCCGGCTCCGTGGCCGTTTGGCCAAGCGACCATTCGAGACGTGCTCGATGTCGGCAACGTCGAACAGCAGGTTGCTCAGCAGAAAGAAGCCGTCTGGCTGTTCCTTGAAGACGGAAAGAAGGCTGGCATACCAGCGGGATTGAACAGCGGCGGAATTATTCTGAAGCCGGAGACTGTGCCAATTATCTATAGAAACTTCATCGAAGGCGTCAGTCCGCGAGGAATCGCGGTCGGTTACCCCGAACGCGTCAACCTCTGCTTCGACGCAGACACGTTTTCGCTCGCCCTCATCTGGGAAAACGATTTCATCGACGCGTCGAAACACTGGAACGGTCGCGGCCAGGGATTTCAGCCGCCGCTCGGCGACAACGTCTACGACCTCGTTCGTGGTGTTCCTTTCGCAGTTCTCGAAGACGTCGATGCATCGTGGCCAACCGCTCCAGCCGCCGAGCAGGGGTACCGGTTCCTCGGCTACCGGTTTAATTCAAGCCGTCAGCCGATCTTCCGATACTCCAAGGATCGGATCGCTGTCACGGATGAAATCGTGCCTCGCCGAAACGAAAAGAAGCTGGCGTCGTTCGAACGAACATTGACGCTGGAGTCGCCATCGCCAATAGCCAGCTTGTATTACCGGACCGCTTCGGCAACAAAGATCGAACAGCTTAACGGTGAATTCATCCTCGACGGACACCTGAGAATATCACTCGGGAACGCCGCCAAAGACGCCATCATCCGTCAAAGTGGCGGCAAATCCGAACTGCTCGTACCAGTCGCTTTTGAAAATGGTCGAGCGTCATTCACGCAGATCTACGAATGGTAGGCTAAACGTCCGCAGGGTCGGTCTTGACGCACCGTTCAACGTTCCCAATTACAAATTTGGTGTGTCCAGACGCCCCCCTCCCAAAATCTAAGCCCCGCCTGAATCTCCAAGGATTGTCACATGACAGCCCACTCCAATTTCATTCGAGTTTTCGCGATCGTCAGTTCTCTGGTCAGCGTTTTCGTCTCGCCAACGCTGGCGCAGAATGCGCCGGTCGAGAACGATTACTACCGCATGGACTCGTTCAAACTTCCCGACGACCTCGTGCTTGAGATCGGGGGGATTGAATGGTTTAACGACAAGCTGGCCATCTCGACGCGCCGAGGAGACATCTACACCGTCGAGAATGCGCTTGCCGAAACGATTGGCGACGCAAAGCTGAAACCCTTCGCGATTGGGCTGCACGAGGTTCTGGGACTGACTCAGAAAGACGGCTGGCTGTACGCAACTCAGCGAGGTGAAGTCTCTCGACTGAAAGACGAAGACGGCGATGGCACCGCAGACATTATCGAAACCGTCTGTGACAAGTGGGGCATCACCGGCGACTATCACGAGTACGCGTTCGGGTCGAAGTTCGACAAAGACGGCAACATCTGGGTCGTACTCTGCCTGACCGGATCTTTCAACAGCAACACTCCATACCGTGGCTGGTGCGTTCGCGTCACGCCGGATGGAGAAATGATCCCAACTTGCAGCGGCATTCGATCTCCAGGCGGAATCGGAGCAAACCACCTGGGCGAAATCTTCTACACCGACAATCAGGGACCGTGGAACGGGACGTGCAGCCTCAAGCAGCTTCGACCGGGATCGTTTCAGGGGCATCCTGGCGGCAACCGATGGTACGAATCGACGTCGGCCATCGGCCCCAAACCCGTCGAACCGGTCAGTGGCAGCCGCATGATGGTCGAACAGCCAAAGATTCCGGAACTCGTCCCGCCCGCGATTTACTTTCCGTACAAGAAGATGGGCCAGTCGGCCAGCGGCATCGCATGCGATGTTTCAGGAGGAAAGTTTGGCCCATTTGAGAATCAGCTTTTCGTCGGCGATCAGACATTCAGCACCGTCATGCGTTGCAGTCTCGAAATGGTCAACGGCTTTTACCAGGGTGCATGCTACCCGTTCCGCGAAGGATTTGGTTCGGGCAGTCTGGCCGTTCAATTCACTTCCGACGGAAGCATGTTTGTCGGTGGGACAAATCGAGGCTGGGGGTCGCGAGGCCGACAGCCATACGCTCTCGATCGACTTCGCTGGACCGGCAAAGTGCCTTTCGAGATTCACGAAATGAAAGCTAAGCCCGACGGCTTCGAACTGACATTCACTCAGCCTGTCGACCGCGAATCGGCAGGCAATGCCGAGTCGTACAAGCTCGGCACCTACGCCTACATTTTCCAGGCCGCCTACGGAAGTCCAGAAGTCGACCACACGACTCCGACAATCGATCGAGTTGAAGTCAGCACCGATGGCCAGGCTGCTCGCCTTTACGTGACCGGCCTTCAACAGGGCCATGTCCACGAACTGCATTGCGACGGCGTCAAATCGCAGGCCGGATTCCCACTGCTCCACTCAGAAGCCTACTACACGCTGAACTTCATTCCTGAAGCCGACTGAAATCTCGTGATGGTCGCATGAAGTTTACGGGTCGACGAAAGCTGGCCCCGAACGTAGGCTGGATTCTCTCCTGAATATTATCCGAGAGAAACGGCATGCCCGGACTGACTACTGCCAGTTCTGACTTCAGTGCGACATCGCCTTCGCTGATCCGGCGTGTGGCAGATCGAGATCCAGAAGCGTGGCGGCGGTTTACTCGGCTGTACGGTCCGCTGGTTTTTCACTGGTGCCGGCAGCAGGGACTTTCGGAGCACGACGCGGCTGACGTGATGCAGGATGTGTTTGTGTCGGTGGCGCGGGCCGTGGCTGCTTATGAAGATCGAGCGGGCAGCCGGTTTCGAGGCTGGCTGTGGACGATTACTCAGAATCAGATCGTCACTTTTGCCCGCAAGCGTGCTCGCTCTGGAGCCCCCGACGGTGGCACGCAAAACTGGCAGCAGTTGCTGAACGTTGCCGAGTCACTCTCCGACGATCCAGACCCGTTTACGAGCCAGTTCGAACTAGACGCTCTTTATCGCCGAGGTCTGGAACTTGTCCGTCAGGAATTCCGTCCGCGGACGTGGGAAATCTTCTGGCGGAACGTCGTGGAAGATCAGCCGACGGACTCCGTAGCCGCCGAATTCGGAGTTTCTTCAAACTCGGTCAGGCAAACGCGATCTCGCGTTTTGCGGCGAATTCGGCAGGAACTGGGCGACCAGAGTGGCCCTTCGCTGAGTAACTCGTGACCATCTGTCGCGCTCGTTTCGTTATATCAGACAGGAAGCAGTTTCTGTCGGTGAGACGTACGCTGGCTCGAAAAGAGAGCTCACGCTAAGGCATTAAGCCGCGAAGTTCTTCATTTTCTTCCCTGGCGACTTCGTGCCTTTGCGCGAGATTCCGAGACTCGTACGTCTGACTCTTAGAAACCGCTGTTTGATCGCGAATCTCCACGGAACTCCGGAGCGACTTCTCATGGTGACCTCAACCTGTCCTGACCGTAACGATCTGCGATCGTTCCATCTGGGAATGCTCGATGAGCGGCGCGAACTGGAAGTGCTCGACCACTTGAATGTGTGCCAGGCGTGCGAAGACACCGTCGCAAATCTGGAAGGCACCGTTGACTCACTGGTTGCCGCCGTGCGTGGTTCGGTTAACTCTGAAATAGCCGCTTCCAGCTCAGGAAATGAAGAAGACCGCCCTGCTCTGCAACAGGCGCTGGTGGTAATCGAAGGCTTTATCGATCAGCCAGTCTCGCCAGATGCGAAACAGGAGAAAGACGCGTCCCCCGTGTCGGAGCGAATTCGTGACTACGAGTTGCTCGGTACGCTGGGTGAAGGCGGCATGGGAACGGTTTATCGAGCCCGCCACACGCGACTGGATCGGCAGGTCGCTTTAAAGCTGCTGCCTGCTCGGCGACTTCGAGACAACGCAGCCGTTGCCCGGTTCGAGCGGGAAATGAAAGCGATTGGCCGGCTCGATCATCCGACGATTGTTCGAGCAACCGACGCAGGCGATGTCGACGGCACTCACTTTCTGGCAATGGATTATGTCGAAGGGATTGACCTGTCGAAACTCGTGCGGCTGGTCGGGCCACTCGACGTTGCCAGTGCCTGTGAGATCGTTCGCCAGGCGGCACTTGGCCTGGACTATGCCCATCGGCAGGATCTGATTCACCGCGACGTTAAGCCGTCAAACCTGATGCTGACGCTTCGTGGTGAGGTGCGAATTCTGGATCTGGGCCTGGCGTTGTTCGGCGCGGCCAGCGAAGCACTCGACGAGTTAACAACCGTCGGACAGCTCATGGGCACGCTCGATTACATGGCTCCCGAACAAGGCGACAACAGCCACGACGTCGACGCACGTGCCGACGTCTACAGTCTGGGAGCAACCCTCTTCAAGCTGCTGACCGCGTCTGCACCGTACGATTCCCCCGATCGCCGAACGCCACTCGCGAAGATGAAAGCGCTGGCCACAATCGATGCGCCTTCGGTGGCAGAACGACGCTCAGAGTTACCTGCCGACCTGGTGGCAGTGGTTGACCGCGCTTTGCTGCGAAGTGTCGACGAGCGGTTTGCGTCGGCGAAAGAGCTGGCAGATTCAATTCAGCCATTCTGCGAGGGGCACGTACTGAAAGATCTTGCCGAATGCGGCCGCGACCTCGCTCTGCGCGAGGATGAGAACGTTCCTCAACCGCCAACGTTGCCACCGTTTGTAAGTCGGCCAGATATCAGCGTCTCAAAAGAAACTCCGGATGCACAAATCCGTGCGACGGGAAACGAGCCTGGCCACGGACGTAAACTCGCCCGCTGGATACTGATTCCGATGTTCCTGCTTTCCGGGATCGTGACCTGGGTGCAGACCGACAATGGCACATTGTTGATCGAGGCGGATGAGAGTGTGTCGATCGAGATTCGCCGGACAGGAAAACCCGCTCAGCGCGAGACTCTGAACGTCGGACAGAACTCGCTGACAATCAGCAGCGGCGATTACGAGATCGTCCTTCCCAGAGAGTACGACTCGTTGAAGGTCGAGAACGGGAAGTTCGAGCTGTCGCGCGGTGGAACATGGATCGCGCGAGTCACGAAGCAGGCTGCTCAGCCCGCACCGGCCACTGCCTTCCGACAACTTGCGGACCTGCCCCAGCCGAATCCCTATCGACCGCAGCCGGATTCCAACGCCCCTTCGCCGGCCAGTTCCGATCCGTTTGCTCCGACCGTTTCCGGCGCGGTACTTCCTGCCTGGCAGGCAGGACCAGTCGAAGCAGAGTCCCCTCCGCGAAACCACGTGTTGACAGGAATCGACATCCCGTTCGAGCTGGAGACGACTGTCTGGGAAATCGATCAGAAGGCGATTCGGGAGGGCGTCACCGGGCCGCCGCTGCTGAGTCCGCGGTCGGCGATGGAGTTACTCGATCCGATCGTGCTGGGCGACTTCAAGTACCCGCACGAGGAGTTCAGGGATCAGTCACTGCCGCCGTTTGTACTGTATCGGACGCGTGAAAACGTCGCTCAGGTTCTGACCGCGCCGCCGCTCATCAAGTGCGTCCGTAAAGTGAGGACCACACCCACGAAATCAGAACACGATCCTGAGCCCAAAGCGGGCCACGGTGCCTACACCGATGCGGATGCCGGGTTCATGACGAGCGACGGAAGTCGGTACAACCGCCGACTCGCGCCGTCACTCAACGCCGCCGGGCAGATGACGCTGACTCTGGAATTTGAACGGGCACTGCGCATCGGCGAACCGGGCGCCGAAGCGAGGACTCATCGCAAGACCTTCGCGGTTGACCCACTTCGTGAGGATGAAACGCTCGTCGTTCTGGAAGTGGATCCGGAAGCCGACAAAGTCTGGCTGTGGGAAATCAAGCCGGGGCAGAACGGACGGAATCTGCTGGCGAAATCAGTCTCGGCAACTCTCCCGACAGTCGCCTTGAAGGCAGCCGACGTGCCGTTCGGGCTGCGAACGACGGTCTGGCGGATCAATCAGAAAGTCCTCCGCAGCGGGGCGATTCAGCCGGTCACGATTCAGCCGTTGTCAGCGGCGGGGCTGCTCAATCGACTGGTGTCGTACAAGTTCTCGGGGCCGCAGCATCCTTATCCGGCGCTCGAAATGGCTCTCACTCGGACTGACGTTGGTGAGTTTCTGACGCAACCAGGGCTCGATCGCTGCTGCCAGCAAGTCAACATCTGGGACTCCCGACACGACTTCACGCGACAGGTCGGGCCGCTGTCCGGGCCGTTGAACAAGTTCGAGGGACTCGCTTCGGCCGCTGACAAACGGAAAATTGATCTGACGCTGACACCCGAGTTGAAAGAGTCGGGCGAGATCGCACTGAACCTGCTCGTCAAACGCGAGCCGGGCGACGACGCCGGAGTCTTCGCGGGTGATGTCCCTGTCGGAGCGCCGGCAACTCAGAGCTTCCGCATCGAAACGCTGGCGTTGCACGAGACGTTGATCGTGACGGAACTCGACCCGCTGGCCGATGAATTCCTCCTGTTCGAGATTCAGCCGGTGCGGGACGCGGCTTTCAAGAGCCCGTTCGCCGAGGTGAGGCCGGTCGCAACGACGCCGTATGTTGCCTCTCACTCCGTTCCGACAGTTGATCCGTCGGGACTGTCAGCGCCGCGACTGATTCCCCCCGGCATGCGTGTCGTGACGGTCGCGACCGGCTCGAGTGGTTCGAACCACGATCTGATCAAACCGGGTGACCGGGTCGATCTGCTGGGCACATTTCCGCTGGAAACGGGGAACTCGGCGCAGCTTCAGGTTCAACAGATCGCCGAATCGCTGGAAGTCTTCACCACCGATGCAAACGCCCCGGAAGAACTACGAAACCGCAACGTCGCCCTGCTGGTGACTCCGGACCAGGCACGAATCATCAAACTGGCGGAACACGTCGGGCGACTGCACATCGCGCTGCGTCACAACGGGGACAATCCCACAACCAAGCCGGCAACGGCTCCAGGCCATCTTCGAGCTCTCGAAAAACTTCTGATGGGGCTGAGCATACCAGCAAACGACAGGCAGTCCGAACCTGTTTACAGCGGAAAAACGTTCGAAGACTGGAAGCGAGTCGTTGACACTGAACGCAACCCGGCGGACCTCGTCGAAGCCGTGCAGGCTTTGACGATTCTTGGCAAGGACCGTCGAGATTCTGAAGCGGCAACGGCAGTCCTGAATTGTCTGGCACCATTTTCCCCGGACAGCCGGCTTCGAAAGACGCCTGAAGGCAAATTAATCGACACCATCCAGGACCGCTTCTGGCAACTCGACAGAGCGGCGCTGACGGCAGTTCTGGTCGAGACAATTCAGCTCGGCAACTCAAACCAGCGACGATTCATTCTTGTACTGAACGAATCGCGTCTCAAGAAGATGGTGGAGCCAGATGGCCCTTTGCTTACTTCTCACATGGTGAATGTTCTGGTTGAAGCAACCGGTGATGCCGATCCAGACACGCGTCGGGCCGCGACCGTCTTCCTGACACCACTTCTGCTGGGCAACACTGTTTCCCTGCCGGACGCAGAACTCGGTCGTGTGACGTCGCGGCTGAAGGAGTTGCTCGGTGACGAAAAGGCGAACCTGGCTGCTGCGGTCTGCCTCAGCCAGCTCGCCCCGGAAACGGAAGGTCTTCCAAAGATTCTGCTGTCAGGGATCGAGGAATTTCTGGCGAACGAGACAGATCGTACGTTGCAGTTGACTGATTCGTACTGGGCATTGAGGAAGCTCATTGTTCAGGACCAGTCCGTTCAGGAAAAGCTGACTCCGCAACTGCTGGAGCTGCTGAAAAAACAACGGACCAAACCATCCGCTCATGTTTTCTCAATTGACTACTGCAATTTCGACCATGAGTGCCTGATTGCTGAGGTGTTGGTTGCCGGAAAACGACGTTCGGACACCGAGTCGAAACAGATTCAGGTAGCGTTGCTGGAGGTTTTCTCAACAGCGACCCGACTGGCAAGACCAGCCTCCGCCCGGGAAGAGTTCGGCGCCGGGGCCTTTCAGAAACTGGAGTTAACTGAGAATTCTCCGAAGACCGATACCACCGCTTACACACCAGTTCTGACAGACGACTATAGACTTCCACTGCCGCCAGAATTTCGTCGTCAGCGCGCCCCCGACGGACGGCAGGCAGATGCCGCAGTCACCGCTGCTGCTGCTGCCTGGGCATTGGAGCAGCTTAAGGTAAACGGCACGGAACAGTCCGATCAGGACTGAGAGGAAGTCGCGTTGCTACGAACTTTAAGAAAGCCTTAACCTGTCCGCTCCGCGAAAGACTGCCGGCTGGTTTTAATCTGAAATTCGACATTTGAAGGGCCGAACATGGACGTTCGACACTTGCTGCTAAGCTGTCTTGCCACGGTGTTCCTTTGTGGATGCACCGTCAGCGGGTCGAAAGACGCGAATTGTGAAAAAAAGTCGACGCTCAACATCGGCCCGCTGGTTGGACTGGTGGGCATGGCCGTCGACGGGGACGACAAAGACGACTACGAACACTTCTTCGACGACCACAATCACCGCTGCAAGTGTAAAAAGTGCAAGCACTGATCGTCGTCCAGTTTGCGGAGTCTTTATCTTTTTAACCGGCAGCGCCGGTGATCTACCGATGAGTAAGTTCAGACGCAGTTGCTTACCGGGCCAGCCACACTGGCCCCAACCGGCCGCCTCGAATCGCTAAGATCTTGTGGTTTCGCCACGTTCCAGGCTCGCGATTAACCGTCCGGCCACGTCGATGCCATTCGTCCTGGAAAACGCCTTCCACCCGGGCACAGCGTTCGCCTCGATCACAAAACAACGCCCGGTCTCGTCGTACAGCAGATCGATCCCACAGATTCTCGCCCCCACGGTTTCAGCAGCGACAAGTGCTGTTTCGGACTCGACTTCCGTCACCGGATGCGTCTCGGTTCGAGCAGATCGCGACACGTTTGTCCGAAAGTCGTCGGTCGAGGATCGCTTCATCGCTCCCAGAATCTGACCATCCAGGATCAGCACACGGACATCAAAACCTGGATGTCGAATAAATTCCTGGAGATACAGAACCGCCCCTGTCCGTTCCAGAGTGCGAAAGGTTCGGAAGGCCAGATCCGGATCGCTGACGCGGCAGATCCCACGCCCTTCCGCTCCAAACAACGGCTTCACCACAACATCGCCGCCTAGCCGAATGAACGCGTCCATCGCCGCTTCTGAATCCTGACACGTCACCGTCGCCGGAACAGTCAGCCCCGCCGCTTCCAGCCGAGCCGTCGTCAGGAATTTGTCGACGGCACATTCCATCGACCGTGGAGAATTAACAACGGTGACACCTGCAGCCACAAGGCGAGCCAGCGCGTCCATTCGGAAAACGACCTGTTCTAAAGATCCAGGTGGCATGGTCCGGACGATAACTGCGTCGAATGATGTGAGATCATGCTCGGCGCAGGCGACAATCTTTCTGCCAACATGACCAAGCTCGCCGCAAGACACCGAGACAAGCGGAAACTCAACGCGCAGACACTCGTGGCCGCGCTCGGTCGCTGCGCGAGAAATGTCCTCGCCGTACCAGCTGCCTTCATTACCCAGGATTCCGATTCTCACGCGACACGACTCCCTAAGTCGACTGTGTTCCGGATCATCTCCAGAGGATGCGTGCAGTGCGTCACTGCTTCCGCCAGTACAAATCTGACAACAACCATCAGCTCGACACTGCCAGATTTGAATCGCCGAAAAGAGCACCGGCAGAGCCGGGTGGCACAGGGTACGAAACGTAATCACACACCGAACGATTGCCGAAGAACGTCCGGAGCCGTCTTGCCAAAGCAGAACGCGCTCCCAGTTTCGATGTTGTGAAAAACGATCTCAGCCGGACTGAAAAGCATTGGATCAATCCTGTAGAAGTCGTGACCGGCTTCGCGGAAAATATCGATGAATGGCTTCCCGTAACCTTCTGCCGCAGACGCCGGAACCTTCGGACCGATCTGCGTCAGCGATTCATCGTCGCCAGTTACCCACAACGTGACACGACCGCCGTACAGAATGGCGTCATTCGTTCGGCCGATGCCGGCCAGGTCATCCTTAGCGACCGGCGGCAGCGGTGCCGTTCCGAAACCACTCACAATCCGCCGCACATCGAAGCCCAGTTCGAACAGTTTGTGCAGCGACGTTTCTACCGATCGAGCCACCACCTGTATCGTTCCTGCCATACTCGCCGTTGGGGCCACCGCCAGCGTCACGCCGCTCGGAGCGACTCCGCAACGTTCCGCCAGGTAACTGGCGACGTTTTCGTCCGGCAAAGTCGACGCTTCGAGAACACCGAGCACTGCGTCCGGCGCCTCATCCCACGGCAGCTTCTCGAAAAGTTCCTCGCGGGCAGCCGCCGCACGCATCGGTCCGGAACCCATTCCGAAGTAATCGCCGACTGAAACCCGCCACCCGGCGTACTGACTAAGCAGGCACGCTTCGACAGGATCGTCCGTCTGGACCTGCACGAGAGGAAATCCAGTTCCGTCCACATGCCCCGAAGCCAGCGTCACGTCTCCCATCCCGGCCATGCAGAGGCGTGCCAGCAGCAATCCGGCCTGCAAACTCCCAGGAGTGTCGACGCCAAAATCGAGCACGGTCCCTCCGCCAGTCAACGGTCGCTCAGCCGCGCCGATACTGTCATACGTTCGTTGAAGCGTTGCTGCATTCAATACCTGAAAAGCCCGCTCATTGAGCGATTGCCTTTTCAACGATGCATTTCCAGCGGCAGCGTTCGAATCAACACTCATTACGATTCCGTCTAAGGCAGCGAATAAACATTCCGCCTGTGCAGGGTGAGCATCGCCCACCAACTCGAATTAACTGGTGGCAGTGCCCACCCTACCGGTAAGCACGCCTATCCATGAAGTTCGGCGAATTATTCCGGCCCACGGACGGCGACGCAACGCCCGGCCCCGACATCGTTAATTCGTAATCCTCAAACGTCGACGGCCAACTCCGAAGCCAGCTTCATGGCCTCCGTCGATGTCCTGATCTGAAGGTTCAACTGAGCATCGCGAACCTGATCGAGAACATCCTTGAACTGCGGACCAGGCCGGAATCCTGCCTTGATCAGATCGTCGCCGGAGATCAGCGGCGGCGGATCGAGAATTTCTCTCGGCGTGGTCCGAAGGTAGTCATCGCAGAAAATGGCGTCATCCGGATGCTGGCCATTCGCCAAATCCCGGACGCGAATCAGCGCGATCAGGTCTGGGGCCAGCCGCTGAGACAGAACTCGCTTCAACATTACTAGCCCCAGCGTTGCCGCGTCGTCGAGTGAACGGCGATGCTTCAGCAGCCAACCAGTGTCATTGATTTCCTGATTGGAAAGTTTCAGTCGCCGCCCGGTCTGATCCGCTAACTCTGAAACAGCGCCGTCGCTTTCGCTACCGCACTCGCCAGCGGCTTCCAGCAGCACGGCAAACGCCAGAGCTACATCCGGTTCGACCAACAGTCTTAAACTACTTGTCAGCCGTGACCAGCGGTTGGCGTCCTGAGTCACCGGTTCAAGTTCCGGCAGAACCCGAACGAGCAAACCAACCTCGTGGCAAAGTGCGACGGCTCGATGACGGTGCTGATCAATCAACATGCGACGCAGTTCCTGCGCAATCCGCTCGGCGCTCACAACTGAAATCTGATCAGCCATTGAACGAACGGCGTCAGCAGTTGCTTCGTCCAGGTCGAATTCGAACGTCGCGGCAAACCGGACGGCACGCAACATCCGCAGTTTGTCTTCTGCCATCCTCGCGTAAGGATCGCCGATCGCCCGCACCACTCCAGCCGCCAGATCTTTCTCCCCGCCGACGAAGTCCAGCACCTGCTTGTTCAGCGGGTCGTAGAACATCCCGTTGATTGTAAAATCCCGGCGTTGCGCGTCCTCTTCGGGGGAACTGAATACGACCGACTCAGGCCGTCGGCCGTCAACGTAGCAGCCATCAGTTCGAAACGTGGCGACTTCGACCTGTCCGGCGGACTTTGGACCGAGCACAACGATCACTCCGAAACTCTCGCCCACGCTGAGCGTTCGTCGTTTTCCGAAAACATCCCGAACCTGTTCGGGACGAGCGTTCGTGGCAACGTCGTAGTCTTTCGGCTGGCGACCGACCAGCAGATCCCGCACGCAGCCACCCGCCCACAGCGCTGTGAAACCGGCATCCGTCAATTGCCGGACGACCTGCTCGGCAAACTCTCGCGGTGACACAGTCACGTCAATCAACCCTTCGCCAGGTCTGAATGAATTGTCGTTTTTCAGAACGGAGCATCGACGTTGCCCGCTTCTTCCGGCAGAGCTTCAATCGGCATTTCCGAAACGTTTCCACATTCCAGACGCTCTCGCACGGCGTCGGCCCAGGGGCCGTCCTGGTCAAACTCAAGATACTGTTTCCACAACGCGATGGCTTCAGCTTCGCGTCCGAGTTCAGAAAGGACCGTTGCTTTATGATAGACGGCATCCGGGTAGTCAGCGTGGCAGGTCAATGCGATGTCAAATGCCTCGACCGCAGCCGCTGCGTCGCCCGCCTCAAATCTCAGGCACCCCAGTTGAGTCCATGCTTCGATGTATTCCTGGTCCAGCTCGACAGCAACGTGGTATCTCTCCATAGCCCCGCCCACGTTTCCGATTCGGTACAACGCAGACGCGAGATAAAAGTGAATCTCAGCGTCGTCCGGGCATAGCATGAGAGCCATTCGAAACGCTTCAATCGCTCCCGAAATCTCGTCATCACCCAGCAATCCGCAGCCGTAGTCAAACCATTCTTCGGCATTCCAGTTCGAAGGGTTCGTTTCGGAAACGACACCGAATGACGGAAGCGGGATCGTGCTCGGTGCATCGATGCTTTCGGAATCTGTCAGACCGCCCCCTTCGTCATCGGTCGCCGCCAGTGAATTGACGGTGGAAACGGGTTCAAAATCAAGCACGCGTTGCCCGGTGCGGGCTTCGACAAGTCCTTTTTTATCCCGAAAAACGACTCGCGAATCTCGGGCAAGAATCTCAAGTTGAGCCAATGGGCGATCGACTGAAGGCAGGAGCTGTCGCAGGCCGCTCAGACTTTGCTCGATCCGGTCACGAGGAATTCCCGACTTGAGCATCTCCTGCAAACGGCGCACGGCCGCAACTTCCTGGAAGTCGAAATACGGCAGACGGAACACTCGCTGCACAGGCTCGATCAGCCCCAGCCGCTCCCATCGGCGGACCACTCCGACCGGAATGTCCAGCTTCTGTTGCAGCATCGCCGGAGTGAACAACCGATGCACGTCCCGTTCGCGATGTTCCAGACCGAGCAGCCTCAGCCATTCGGACTCTTTGAGAATCTGAAGCGGCACACCGGAATTAATCAGCTCGACGGCCTGCTCCAGCTTGGCCGAAGCTTTACCTTCCTCGTCCAGCGGCCAGCCTTCCTCACCGACGACAAGCATCGTCACGTGGCCACTCATATGAGCTGAAGACGAGCCTCCATTTTCCACAACAAGGTCGCACGCCTGCCGATGCGTCATCGACGCAAGGATCCCCGTAAAGGCCACCTTCTCGCCTTGCAGACAAGGTGAACTTTCAAGTTCTTCGGGAAGAAGTTCAGCGTCGTCGGACATCGTGGTGAACTGAAATGTGGAAACTGAAAAGCAGGTTGCGAATCGACTTTCAACAATCGTCAACCAATCACGAACGCAACTGATGCCTGAAGCCGCGATGATGACTATTCGAAGTGGCCATCACAACCGCGTGGCTCCACTTCCGATGACAGCCACGCGAAGGTCCATCACGTTCGTATGAGTCGGGCCGGTTTTCAGGAGTCCGCCCGCCTTTTGAAAAAACTCGTACGAATTATTGATCGCGAGAAATTCGTCAGGTCGCAGCCCAAGGCGTTTCGCCTCATCAATCACCGACGCGTCGAGAATCGCTCCAGCCGCGTCGGTCGGTCCATCTTCGCCATCGGTGCCTCCGGACAGAATCGCTATTCGCTCCGCACCGTCGTCCCAAAGTTCCTGACACGCAGCAAGAACGAATTCCTGATTCCGCCCACCTTTTCGAGGCAGCTTCGTTTCTGCAAGGCGCACGACTGGTTCGCCGCCACTGATCACGCACGCGGGTCCAACCGTTGTCGTCCCACTGTCACGCATTCGCAGGCAGAATTCTGCGAAGTCGCGACCGAGTTCGGAGGCAACTCCCGACAGGCCACTACCCTGATTCTGAACGGTGCAGCCAAGTTCAACGGCCTTTGCTTCTGCCGCCTTGACCGCCACTTCGTTGTTGCCAATAAGGAGATTGCTGACCTGACTGGAACTGATTTCTGATGAATGTGAGGCAACCGTAATCTTCTCCTGCAAGACCTGTCGCACATTGTCCGGCACCAAAGACGCATCTCGAATCACACGGTTGATGATTTCAAGGGCGTCCGAGGGCGTTGATTCATCAGCAACAGTCGGTCCCGAGGCGATGACGTCGAGCGGGTCTCCGATGACGTCCGAAATGATAAGCGACAGCATTCGTCCTGCCCGTACAGCACGAGCCAGACCACCGCCCTTGATCTGCGAAAGCTGCTTTCGTACACAGTTCAGCTCGTTAATCGTCGCCCCGCCGTGCATCAGCAGACGAGTCATCATCTGTTTGTCGCTCAGCGAAATCCCGTCAGCCGGAGCAGGTAACAACGCGCTGCCGCCTCCGGACAACACCACCAGACACAAGTCCGAATCCGTCAGCCCCTTGACCAGTTCAAGAATCTTCTTCGAGCCGACAACGCCTTGTTCCGTTGGTTCATTCACTCCCGCAGGTCTGGCCGCATGAAGATGAATTCGCGGCAACGGCTGAACGCAATCCGCGGGCACGTTAACCCACCCCATCACTTTGCAACTTGAATCTGCCCGGCTGAGGACGTCATCCGAGAGAATACCTTCGAGAGCTGCTGCCATTCCGGCACCAGCCTTCCCGGCACCAACCACCACGATTCGTGAAAGCTGTCGAAGGTCAAATTTCTCATCATCAATCGTGAGGCAATGCTGAGATATCGAAACGACATTGCGCACCAGTCGTCCAGAGTCAACGGCGTCCACGCCCGCCTGCCAAATCTGCTTTGCATGCTGAGCCAGCAGTTGCGAATCACTCATCGGCGACACCACTCCACTTTCGATCAATGTTGAGACAATCGCCCAACCACAGTCATGTTACGACGCATTGTCGTACGGAATGCCGAAGTATTCATGAATGAAAGCTTTGCGGTCGCCTTCGTGGCGAATTAGTTGCACAAGAGCGTAAAGTTTCTGCTGGTCGCGGCGAAGTTTTCCTTCGAGCCGTTCCTCATCCTGCAGCATCGCCGGTAACTCGCTCAGAATCTTCGGCGGCTGTCGCTCTCGGTGACCGTCGATCACGCCGTGCCGATCGAACATCTGCAACGCCGTATCGATCCGGTGGTCGTGACGTTTCTTCGGGTGCAGCGTGTCACGCACCCACTCCATGCCGAACGCTTCTACTTCCTCCGCACGATGGAGCAGGAGATCGTAAACTCGACCATAATACTCAGCCGTCGGGTTGCTCCACTGGAGAAACTCCATCTGCGTCGTCAGGTCATGCTCGTCGTAAAGCAGCACGCAGTCTGATGGCAACCCGTCCCGGCCAGCTCGACCGATTTCCTGATACCACGATTCCATCGAGCCTGGCGTTTCGGCGTGCATCACAAATCGAATGTCTTCCTTGTCGATGCCCATTCCAAACGCATTTGTCGCCAGCACGAACGAGTTCTGTGAGTTCATGAAGTCACTCTGAACCCGCCGGCGGTCACGACGCTCCAGCTGGCCGTGATAGCAGAAGTGCGGAATCTTTTTCTTTCGAAGCATCTCGCTGAACGCATCCAGAGTCTTGATCAGCGTGAAGTAGACAATGCCGCTTCCGTCAGACTCTGCGTATTTTCTGACGATTCGCAGAATGTGTTCGAGCTTCTCGTCCGTGCCCCAGACTTCTTCGACAGTAATTTCAAGGTTCGGTCGATCGATGCCTTCGTGAAACATCGCGACGTCGTCTGGCTCAAGTCCAAGCTGACGGACGATGTCCTGCTGAACGTCTGGCGTCGCTGTTGCCGTCAGAGCGATCGTTGCTGGGTCGCCGACGATCCTGCGGAATTCTTTCAGCCGAGTGTAGTCCGGGCGGAAGTCGTGCCCCCATTCGCTGATGCAGTGAGCCTCGTCAACTGCCAGCAGCTTGACCTCGCGCCGGGCGAGCACGTCGATAAAGTCAGACTTCCGAAACCGCTCGGGCGTCACGTAAAGCAGATCGAACCTGCCATTCGCCACCTGGTCGTAACGAGTTTCGCGTTCCTGTCGACTCAGCGACGAATTGATAAACGTTGCTCGAATTCCCTTGTCCAGCAACGCGTCGACCTGGTCCTTCATCAACGCGATCAGCGGGGACAGGACAAGCGTTAAAGGCCCCCTGGCCGACTCTTTGTCTGCAGAAACTGCATGCAGCAGCGCGGGCACCTGATAACACAGCGACTTGCCGCCGCCTGTCGGCATGATTACCAGCGAGTGTCCGCCAGACATCGTGCGATCGATGATCGCTTCCTGCTGACCTCGAAAGGCCGCATGTCCGAAGCGCTTGTTGAGAATCGAAAGAGCGTCCATAGGAAGCGTCTTAACCACGACTTCCATGCACGAAGATGTCGAGGTAAATCACAAAAAGCATCAGGCCAAGTACGAATGCCATACCGACGTAACTTGCCGCGATGAGAACCTTCTCGCTCGGCTTGCGACGCGTCACCCCTTCCCAGATCAGGAAGACCATATGACCTCCGTCGAGCACCGGAATCGGCAGGAAGTTCAGAATGGCCAGATTGATGCTCAGAAACCCGAGAAACATCAGCAACTGGGGGATGCCCTGTTTCGACACGGCGTAAGCGACCTTGGCAATTCCAACTGGCCCCGACAGATTCTGCGGCGACAAATCTCGGGAGATGAGATTTCGCAGCGTCATGTAGATGTCCAGGCCCGTATTTTGAGTCTGGTAAACTCCCATCCGGAAGGCATCGCCCCACGTGTCTGCAATCAAAAGCTGACTTTGCGGCTGGAGAAAAATACCTCGTTGAGCGATGTACCATTCTTCTTTCGACGGTACCGGTTTCATCTCGTACTTCCTGGTATCACCTTTGAACTTCAGCGTCACCTTCGCATTGGGCACTTCCTGAAACTGCCAGAGCGCAAAAGCCATGCTTTTTTTCGCCGGATCAACAAACTTAAGCTCGATCGATTTGTCGGCGAAAATCTTGTTGTAGGTCTCATCGTCAGATTCGATCTTCACCGACTCCAGCACGCCGCCTTCGGGAACACCAGCTCTTGCCGCTGGACTGTCCGGTAGGACTTTCAAAACATTAGACGTCAGGTGATAAGCGACACCGATTGACGGAATCCCCAACGGTGTCCCATCTGAGAATGGATATTCGATCCATGCCGGCGTGTCGTCAGGTATTAGTTTTACCGTGACTTCTTCGAGTTTTGGTGACCCTTCAACCGTTCGCTTCACACGGATCTCGACTTCCTGACCTGCGAGCATTTCCAGATGCTCGGCCAGGTGCAGAGGGTTGATCGCTTTCCCGACGTCGACACCGTTTACTGAGGTGATTTTGTCACCAACCTTCAAGCCGCCCTTCGCCGCTGGCGAGTCATCCTGAATCGCCGCAATCTGCTCGATATCCATCCAGAGCCCAACCTCACGGAACCGAGCCGGCTCGAACTGGACTTCTTCGACGTCGTCACCACGTTTGATCCCCAGCTTGATTACCCGGGAGCGATGTCGTGCGAGAAGCGTCTGCAACTGAGCGTAAGACTCAACTGGTGCTCCGTCGAAAGAGACAATCGTGTCGTTGTCTTTCAGAGCGTCTTTCACCCTGGCGGCAGGCGAATCAGGCACGACGGTTGTTTTGACCTCGTTACCGATTTCGGCCACCTTCAACGAGCGTGCGTCCGAAACGCCGATCATCCGGCGAAGTCCACTGGCGTCCGGCTGGATGACAACTTTGAAAGTCTCACCATCAGCGTGATGCCCCTCGATCTGAATGTCGCCCCTGGAAAGCGTTGTACCGCGGAGGATGTCCTGAAATGACTTCGTTTCTCGACCGTTGATGCGAGTAAAGACGTCTCCCGATCGGATTCCCTTTTCCCAGGCTGGCTTGCCGACCACGGCGTGTCCGACGACTGATGGTGACGAGTCAACACCCAAACGGAACGCAATCCCGAAAAACAGCATCCCGGTAATAACGTTCATGATCACGCCGGCTGAGATGATGCCCATTCGCTGCGGGACGTTCTTTGCCGAGTAAGCCCGCGGATCCTGAGCGATCTCTTCCGTCGTCAACTGACTGGGGTCCATGTCGTCCTGGCCGAGCATTTTGACATAGCCGCCGAAAGGGATCAGCGAGAGAGCGTATTCCGTATCGCCGCGTTTGAAGCTGCACAGAATCGGGCCGAAGCCAATGCTGAACCGCTCTACAAAAACGCCACACCATTTCGCAACAGCAAAGTGACCGAGTTCATGGAAGAAAATAACGAGGCCCAGGCCGAGAGCCACGTAAAGAATATGTACTGCTTTGGTAAGCAGTTCGTTCATGTCGAACGCGAGGATTTCCACCGTGTTGTCTCCTCTCGAGCCCAGATATCGAGTCGGATCAGTTCCGACAGCGACGGACTCGGATCAAAGTTATGCGCATCGAGAACCGCGCGGCAAACGCGCGGGATATCAACAAAATTCAATTGTCCCCGCAGAAACCGGTCAACAGCGACTTCGTTCGCTGCATTCAACACCGCTCCGCAGGTGCCGCCTTTACGAGCGACCTCAAAACCAAGATCAAGTGCCGGAAAGAGTTCCCGATCCGGCGGATGAAAATCGAGCGACCAAGCTGTCGACCAGTCCATCTTTGGCCCCGGACACTCCCCCCGATCGGGCCATGTCAGAGCATACTGAATCGGAAGCTTCATGTCCGGCGGCGAAAGCTGGGCAATGCAGGAGCCGTCAACAAACTCGACGAACGAGTGTATGACGGACTGCGGGTGGACGACGACCTCAATCTGTTCAGGTTCGAGGTCGAAAAGCCATTTTGCCTCGATTACTTCCAGAGCCTTATTCATCAACGTGGCCGAATCGACCGTGATCTTCGGGCCCATCTCCCACGTCGGATGCCTTAAGGCTGTGTCAGGAGTAACCGCTGCCAGTTGCTCGCGCGTTGCGCCACGAAACGGGCCGCCACTGGAAGTCAGGACAATTCTCTTTACTTCCTTCTCAGATCCACACTGCATCGCCTGAAAAACGGCGCTGTGCTCGCTGTCGACCGGGAGAAGTTTTGCACCGGTTTTCTGAGCCAGTTCTACAACCTGAGGCCCGGCCACAACCAGCGTTTCCTTGTTCGCAATCGCAACCGTTTTGCCAGCTTCAACCGCAGCCAGAGTGCTCTGCAGGCCGGCAGCTCCAACAATAGCCGCCACGACGACATCCACGTCGTTATGTGCCGCCAGTTTCGACAGCTCGTCGGCTCCGTAAACGAGTTCCGTTCCGGTCGCAAACTGTCGAAAATCGACTGATTCGGCTAACTCAGGGTTGCTGATTACGGCCCAGCGAGGATCAAAGTCGTGCGTCTGCGCCGCCAGATCCAGCCAGCGAGTATGCGCAGAAACTCCCACCAGAACCATTTGGTCCCGGAGTCCGTCGAGCACCTCCAGGCAACTCGTACCGATCGATCCTGTCGACCCGAGGACGGCGATCCGTTTCATGCAGTGATATTCAGAAGTGAGGTTTACCCGACTCGACCGATTCGACCAGCGGCTAAAAGTTTGTGACTTCGCTTCCCGATTTGATCCTGAGAGTACCTGTTCCTAAGGCCGCCGTAGCTGGCGACAAACTCTCAGTAAATGTTGTATTTTCCCAAAGGGTCGCGGATTCTAGGATTCGCATGAAAACGCAACAACCGAGCTGGGTTCAGCCCTCATTAATCCCCGCTCAGCCTGAATCTTCGTCAGGTCTTTTCGGTTATCGAGTCAGGGAAGCAGCATCCACGTGGAGCCAAACGAGCCGCAATCAGCCGACCAGGAAAATATCGCCCCCCCGTCGCCGGTCTCGGACGGTGAAAATGCCGAAGCTCTCAAAGAGCCTGATTCTGCCGCTGGCGAGTTTGTGGAAATCTCGCCGCCCCAGCCGAAGCAGGTGCGCCGGCGATTGACGAGCGAAGAATACCGGCGACTGCTCGACAGAAAAATTCGGCGGATGTACCCGTGGTCGGTTCTGCTTTTCCTGGCAGCCTGCGCGTCGACATGGTTCGTCGGTGGACCAGTGTACGCGGCGGGCGTGATGGGAATTCTGCTGGCTCACGAACTCGGTCACTACTTTCAGGCACTCAGGTACAACGTGCCGGCTTCCCCCCCGATGTTTATTCCGATGCCGTTTCTGATGCTCGGCACGATGGGAGCGGTCATTGTCCAGGGAGCCGGTTTCGCGAATCGAAAAGCCTTGTTCGACATTGCGATCAGCGGTCCGCTGGCCGGGCTGGTTTTCGCAATTCCGATCGCCTGGTGGGGACTTCAGGATTCAACCGTAACGACGATTGACCCCACTCAGGGATCCATCATCTTCGGCGACCCGCTCATTCTGAAATGGATGTACGAAGCTCGCCACGGCGTGCTGGCAGCGAACCAGGAGGTCGTTCTTAACCCGCTTCTGTTCGCAGGCTGGGTAGGAATTTTCATTACGGCGTTAAACCTGGTGCCAATCGGACAGCTCGATGGCGGACATATTCTTTATACGCTGATCGGTCGAAAAGCGCACTGGGTCGCTTATTCGGTGGTCGGTGGAGCGATCGTCTGGATGGTCACCACCCGAGACTTTTCATTCATCCTGATGATCGGACTGCTCTACGCCTTCGGACTCAGGCATCCACCAACCGCCGACGATACTGTTTCTCTGGGAGCCGTGCGGACGTTGCTCGGCTGGCTGGCGCTGGGATTCGTCCTGATCGGCTTCACGCCAATTCCGATCACGGCTCAGCAAGCGGATCCCTCAGCAGTCACGTCGCCACTTGAAACGACGATCGACAGCAATCCTTCGATCATCCCCATGCGACCGATGACCGAATCCGACAAGCCTCACTGACGCGTGAAATCCGCCAGAAATAGAGAATCACACAAATCTGCAAGAGTTTATCTGACGGCCAAATCAGGCCGTTCTGGAGTTGACGGACTGACGCGGATGGTTACTCTTTTGGGCTGTGGTGTGGTCGCCAGAACAGGTTTGCTCGTCCATCACCACATTCGACTATTTTTTTTGAGAAAGCAGATGAGATGGCAGAAGGCACGATCAAGCGGCTGACAGACAAAGGCTTCGGATTCATCGACACAGGAGATGGTAGCGACATTTTCTTCCACCTGTCGGCTCTGGACGGAGTCACATTTGAGGAACTGTCGGAAGGCCAGCGAGTTTCGTACACCGCGGGACAGGGACCAAAGGGTCCACGCGCTGAGAATGTCAGGCCTGCCTAAGCTCCTGAGATTCAAAACTTCCTGAGAGCCGGCGAATCATTCGCCGGCTCTCTTTATGTCCAGACCAGAATTCCACGATTCTTACCGTGATACTCACGGGAAGACCCGTTCCGCCTCCGCCACTCTTTGAATGACACTCGGCAGCATGGACGACTCGCCCAGCGACAGTCAGGAAGACTCGCACCGCGGACGCCTTTTTCAACGCGTTCGAATTGTCGGACTGCTGACCCTGCTCAGCCGGATTCTCGGACTCTTCCGTGACGCGGTTATGGTCGCCAGCTTTGGCAGCGGCGTCATCATGGACGCCTTCAGCATCGCCTTTCGCGTCCCCAATATGGCCCGCCAGATTTTCGGCGAAGGCGCCCTGTCGACGGCTTTCCTGCCCGTCTTCATTCAGGATATGGAGCAGCAGGGAAAACAGGCCGCCTTCCAGACCGCAACAGGCATCCTCGCGGTAACCACAATCGGGTTATTCGCGATCGTCGCGATTGTCGAAATCGTTCTGCTCGGCACCGCCATGCTCGTGCCTTTGTCGTACGAAGCGACCCTGCTTCTGAACCTGACCGCAATGCTGACGCCTTACCTGCTGTTAATCTGTGTGCTCGCGCAGGCGTGCGCCGTTTTCCACGGGCTCCACATTTTTGGTATTCCGGCATTATTCCCCGTCCTGCTGAACGCGTTGTGGATCGCCGGAGCCTGGTCACTCGACCGCGCCATCGCGTCCGCCGAAACGAGAATCTACCTCATCGCGGCCGGCATCGTTGGCATCGGGATCGTTCAGCTGGGACTGTGCATTCCGACGCTTCGCCAGATCGGATTCCGTTTCGACTGGAACTGGCCTGCCAGTCGCGCGCGAGTCAAAGTCGTCTTCGCCACGATGCTGCCCGTGCTGCTGGGACTTTCCATCACACAACTCAACACGCTTTGCGATAGCCTGATTGCCTGGAGCCTGACCGCCCCGACTGACCCAAACGCCGCTCGGTGGCTGGCTGAGTACCCTCTGACAGAAGGCACGGCGACAGCCATGTATCTCGGACAGAGGCTTTACCAGTTTCCCATCGGCGTGTTTGGAGTCGCACTGGGAACGGTCATCTATCCCCTGCTGACCGCTCATGCCGAGCGAGGCCAGACAGCGCTGTTTCGTGAGGATTTGGCAAAAGGACTCCGCATGGTCATTGCCATTGGAATCCCGGCCAGTGTCGGTTTGATTCTGATCGCGACGCCGCTGACACAGGTCATATTTGAACGCCACGAATTCACGGCTGACGATACCGTACAAACTGCCGGCATGATTTCGGCTTACGGACTGGGAGCGTGGGCGGCCTGCGGACTGCTGATCATCTCACGAGCGTTCTACGCGCTCGGAGACCGACAAACGCCGTTGAGAGTTGGACTGGTCGCGGTCGTCGTCAACCTCGTCGCCAACCTGACACTGGTCTGGATTTTTGCCGGCCCCGGACTTGCACTCGGAACATCGATCACGGCGATGTTTCAGGTTTTTGTTGCCGGCTGGATTCTTACGAGTCGGCTCGACAATTTTCCGTGGAAATCGATCGGCCTCGCGCTGCTTCGAACTTTCGTCGCGACGGCAGCGATGTCCGTCGCCTGCCTGGCAACGTCCCTTCAGGCATCACAGCTCGGTTTCGGAGGCCCATTCGCTGCCAAACTTATCTCGCTGTCCCTGCCGCTGGGAGCGGGCGCCGCAACTTTCCTGCTGATCGCAAAGCTGACGGGACTGACCGAACCGTTCGACCTGCTGCAAAGAAACCGCCGCCGATCAGACTCCGTCTGACAGACTTCTGAATGGACGATCGACATTGCCGGCGCGCAAATTCGTCAGGAAAAACCTGACCTCCGTGAATCTACTGTTTCGTTGACGTAAAACTGCGGAGCAAAACTCACATTGCCGATCTTCTGAAGGATCAACTAAAAGATCATGTCCTGGGAACGGCCACAACCTCATCCCAGTCAACCTAACTCACCTGAAACGCCAAAGACTTCGAATGGACTCGAAAGATCAGCGGCCGCGGCTGCTTTACATCACGACGCACGGAAAAGCCGCTCTGGGCCTGATGCGAGGTCAGTTAGCAACCGTTCGGCAGCGAGGATTCGACGTGACGGTCGCGGCGTCCCCCTCGTGGGAGCTGGACGCCGTTACCGAACGCGAGGGCGTACCGACGATCCCGGTTCCAATGAACCGGGAAATCACGCCACTCCAGGACCTGGTAGCCCTGTTCCGACTGGTCAAAGTCATGCAGCAGCTCCAGCCGGACATCGTCAACGCCGGTACTCCCAAAGCCGGCCTGCTGGGCATGATTGCCGCCAGAATCGCTAACGTCCCGGCTCGAATTTACGTGCTGCGAGGTCTCCGGCTGGAAACAACTTCCGGCCTGAAACGGCTCCTGCTGAAAACGACCGAGCGAATTGCTTCGGCGTGTGCGCACCAGGTAGTCTGCGTCAGCGAGAGCATGCGGCAGGTCTACGTCGACCAGAAACTCGCCCCTGCCTGGAAGTGCATGCTGCCTGGGCCTGGCTCTTCGAACGGCGTTGATGTTTCGCGGTTCGAGAAAACTGACGAACGTCTGAACGCGGCGAGGGACATCCGCCGGAAACTGCAAATTCCGATTGATGTTCCGGTGATTGGATTCGTTGGACGCCTGACACGAGACAAAGGAATCGTCGAACTGGCCGACGCCTTTCGAACCGTTCAGAAATCTCATCCTGACGCCCGGCTGTTGCTCGTTGGCGAGTTCGAATCAGGCGACCCGGTTCCGCAGGAGACGATCGACTGGCTCCGGTCAAACCCTGCCGTTTGCGTCGCTGGATTCTCGAAGGATCCTTCCGATTTTTACAGTGTGATGGATCTGCTGGCGTTTCCGTCGTACCGCGAAGGCTTCCCAAACGTCCCGCTCGAAGCCGCCGCCGCCAGCATTCCCGTCGTCGGATTTGCCGCGACTGGAACTGTGGACGCAGTCGTCAACGGCAGGACCGGGACACTTGTCCCGATCGGTGATGTCGCGGCGCTGGCGAATGCAATTTCAGAATACCTCAGCAACGATCTGTTACGTTTTCAGCATGGGCGAGCCGGACACCAACGAGCCAGCACGGAATTTCCCAACGAAGTCGTTTGGGATGCGATGTGCAATCTCTACACTTCGATGCTCCCAACGGATCGGCAGCCAGCCCCGGCATCAGACAAATCTTCCATCAGGCGAGCTGCGTAGCAATGAGCCCTAAAGACGAATATTGCCAGAAGTACCAACTGACGTTTCAGCCGAAACGGTCAGCCTATCGCTCGTTCGCGAAGCGGCTGTTCGATCTTGCGATCATCCTGCCAATCTTTCTGGCCATCCTTCCCGTCCTGCTGATTACCGCAGTTCTGATCAAGCTCGACTCGCGAGGGCCGGTGTTCTTCCTGCAGGAACGGCTCGGTCGCTATGGCAAGACATTCATGACTTACAAATTCCGCACGATGACTCACCGCAATCGCGAAGCCACGTCGGAAATTCTCCCCGGACACAGCGAAGTCACTCGAATCGGCAACTGGCTGAGACGATTTAAGATCGACGAGTTGCCGCAGCTTCTGAACATTGTTAACGGAGACATGTCTCTGGTTGGCCCTCGCCCTGCCCTCCCCGACCACATCAGTGATTACGACGAAGCTGGCCTGCGACGCCTGCTCGAACGCCCCGGTCTGACGGGCCTTTCTCAGGTCAGCGGCAACATCTATCTGAGCTGGCCGGACCGCTGGTTTTACGATGCTCATTACGTCAACAGTCTGTCACTTCTGAAAGACGTGTCCATTATCGTGAAAACTGTCGCCGTTGTTCTGCTCGGCGAAGAACGCTTCCTGAAGAAACCCAACGCCGGGACCGAGCCATCGTCAGAAGCGGGTTCCCTTGAAGTCGAACGTCAGCGCAGCGCGGCCTGAATGACCGATTGATAAAAGCCGCCCCGCCGGGAAAACGCAAAACCACAGATGCTCTGACGAAGATTTCATTCATGCCTGGTGATCAACACACAGCGATCTATCTGATTCGTCACGGAGCAACGGCGTCGAACGAACAGTCTCCGCCAATCCTGCAAGGCTCGCGCGTTGACTCAGAGTTGAGCGAACGGGGCCGGCGTCAGGCGGAGACGACTGGAAAACTGCTGGCGAACGTTCGGCTGGACGCCGTATTCAGCAGCCCGATGACTCGTGCAGTGACGACTGCCGAAGCGATTGCGAAACCGCATGGACTGAGCGTTTCAACAATTCAAGACCTGCACGAAGTCGACGTCGGACAGTGGGAAGGTCTCGACTGGGGTACGATTTCCGAGCATACGCCGGACGATTACCACCGATTTATGGAAGACTCCGGCACCCACGGGTACCTCGGCGGAGAATCCTATCAGGATGTCCTCGACCGAATCCTGCCGCGAATCGAACAGCTCATTGCCAGCAACGAGGGTCAGCACATGGCAGTCGTCGCTCACAAAGCCGTCAACCGCTCGCTACTCGCAAAACTCCTGGGCCTTGAATTGCGTCAGGCGAAGAATCTCCCTCAGGACAACTGCTGTGTGAATGTCATCACAGCTCGCGGCGGCAAACTGAAACTCAAAACGATGAACTCATCATTGCACCTTTCGCCTCGGTGAAAAGGGCGCCGCATCATCAGTGCGTTGTGAAGCTCAGAGTCAGGAATTCGGAGCAGAGTCGCCGTCCTTTTTCTGGCCGCGACGTGACCGACGCCGACGGTTGGGGCGCTTACCGCGTTTCTTTCCGCCCGAATCAGATTCAGAGCCCGTGGCTTTGCCTTCCTCTGCGGACGTCGCCGCAGCCGCCTGCTCACCTGCCGGTTGCTCTTTTTTCACTGGCTCGGCGGCAACATCGCCTACTTCCAGGCCTGCCCCAAAGGAGTCTGCACCGTCCGCGTTGTCGCTTACTGAGTCGACTGGTCGTGCGGCAGCTTCAGCAGCCGGCAACGATGGCGTTTCCGTCACCGAATCATCGTCAGGAATCTTCGCCGGCTGAGCATCAGTCGTCGCTGCGACCGAATCTCCCGTCGGCGAAGAATCTTCCTCCGGCGGCTGTGGGACTCCTGGTTTGTCAGCATCCAGTTCGCTGTATTCAACTTCGAACGGCGGCGGTTGCGGGCCGGGCTCAACGAGCTTCATCCAGGTTCCATGATTTCGGCACATGCACCGCACGGAAACCTGATCGATCGGCGCACGCCGAGTGCGATTGCAGGCCGGGCAGTTCCAGTACCGGCGGACATCGTATCTGACTTTTAAACCTGGACCTTTAATTGTCCTGCTCCCGTCTTATGTGAATTTTCCTGCGGACCGCCAACAGCCTCGCGCCGTATGCTTCCAGTCGACCTTCGCGCGATGGCCTTCTACCAAATCCGCAGATTGAATTATCCTGTCCCACCGCCAAGGCCCAGGGGGCGCACGTTGATTCAAGAATCACAACCCAGGCATGAGCAAGGATGACTGGGGACGCCCCGTTTGATGCCTCGCTGAGCTGCAAACTCTAACGCCGGGCGTGCCCGCTGAGAATCATCGCCGGTTGCAGCGGCCACTCTGACTGACGAGTTTCAATTTCCAACCGGACTACTACTTCATGCCATTGATTGAAAAAGCAGACCTTAAAACAGCACTTTGCGGCCTGATGATGGGAGCCGCCGATATCGTCCCCGGCGTATCGGGCGGGACCGTCGCTCTGGTGCTGGGAATTTACAACCGACTGGTTTCTGCCATCAGCCGGTTTGATCGTCAGGCACTGGGGATGCTCGCTGAAAAGCGCTGGTCAACCGCCGCTGAACACATCGAACTCAGATTTGTCATCGCTCTGGGCTGCGGAATCGTGACCGGCATCGGCGGACTGTCGTTCCTTATGAAAAAGCTGCTGGACGATCACCTGCAACCGACATACGCCGTTTTCTTCGGGTTGATCCTTGGTTCCGGCGTGCTTGTCGCTCGGGGAGTCCCCCGGTGGAATCCCGGCAACGTTGCGGCGTTAATTGCCGGAGCCTTCGTCGCCTGGATGGTCGTTGGCCTGGACGCTCTGCAATCGCCGCCCGACGCATTGTGGTACCTGTTTTTCTGCGGCACCATCGGTATCTGTGCGATGATCCTGCCAGGGATCAGCGGTGCGTTCATTCTGCTGATTCTTGGGCGGTACTCTCACGTCACGGGCCTCATCCGCAGCATTCTGAAAGGCGAGTGGTCCGTTCAGGCGTTTCTGGAAGTCGGCATCTTCTGCGGCGGATGCCTGTTCGGCCTGCTGGCGTTCAGTCGAGTTCTTCGCTGGCTGCTCTCGCGACACGCGACCGTCACCATGGCGACGCTGTGCGGCCTGATGCTCGGCTCGCTGCGAAAGCTCTGGCCGTTCAAACTCGAACTCTCACCGCCAGGAACCGAATTCAAGTTAAAGCAGTTTGAGAATATCACGCCCGATTTTTCCAGCAGCTCAACGCTCGTCACCATCGGCCTGACAGTTGTTGCCACCGTTGCCGTTTTGTCACTTGAGGCGATCGCTCGAAAACGACAACCGGCGACCAACTCGGAAACAGCCGCCTGATAACCACAACTCACGCCACAAGCGCGGCTGTTCTCTGATCTGACGAGCTGATATCCTTGCTGTCGTCTGAATTTGCAGAATTCTCAGCGGTCCAGACCGTCCCTTCGCAGTTTCATTTCCCTTTTAGAATACGGTGAGGAAGCATGGACCTCCCTTCCTGTCCTTCCTGTGGTCAGTCTGTTCTCGACGAAGACGCCGAAGATTGCCCGTTCTGCGGCGTTTCGATGTCCGCAAAACCCAGCGTCAAGTCGAAAGGCCCGGCAGCTCCGTCGGGCAAGTCTCCCGCCAGGGCTGGCAGTTCCCAAAGGAATAAAGCCAGCGCGGCCAAACCTGAAAAGCCGGCAAGCGACGATCCGTTCGATGTTGCTTCGCCGACCACTCGTAAGGCTGTCCAGCTTCAGCCAAAACCGACAAAAGGCAAGCTGCATCGCATCGTCTGTCCGATGTGCGAAACCGCCGGCTTCCAGTCGAAGAAAGCAGCGGGGCGGGAAGTTCGTTGCGCCAACCAGGACTGCCTCGTCCCGATTTTCACGGCTCCCCCTGACGAAGGAGCTGAAGAAGCCAAAGCGGCGGCCGCAGCCGCCGAAGCAGACGCGCTGGCTGCTGAATCCGCGTCAAAAGGACTGTCGATTGGAGCTTACATTGGTATCGCCGTCGTATCGGCCGCGGTTCTTGGCGGCGGAGCGTTCTATTTCACATCCGGTCCCGCCGTCAAAGAACTGACTCCCGAAGAACAGCTGGCTCTCAAACTCGGTAACAATCCGTCGCGACCGGCAGCTCCCATTTCGACTCCGGGCAACACGGAACCAGCCGAACCTGATGAACCGACAGTTCCGAAAACGCCTAATGGCCCGCCAGTTGCCGAAATGCTCGACACATCACTGAATCTGATGTCGCATACTTCGCTGCAGAGAGACCGAAATCAACGGAAGCCGTTCTGCCGCCGACTGACAGCAGAAGCCTATGCCATTGCTGGAGACTTCGCCGCGGTCGAACAGCAGCTGACTCAGCTCGATAAAGTAGGAGCCAACCTCACGTATTACCGAATTCTTCCGCTGGTCCAGGTCGCCTGGAAACATCTGGAAACAGGCAACACAGCAGGCGCGAAACAAGCGGTCGACAGTGCATTGCCGCTGGTTCGTGATCTTCCAACATTCGGAACGGACGCAACGGACACCGTCACAGAATTGTCTGCTGTTCTGGTCGCGATCGATCGTGCCCCAGAAGCCATCGCACTGCTCGAAAAACGTAATGACGCCGGACCATTGGGACAGTTTCTGGAATCGCGAGCACGTTCAGAGTCAATCCGCAATCTCCCATTCGATCAGGCAGTTTCCATGCGTCCGGTCACCGGTTGGTCAGCTCCCCAATGGGTTGCCGTGACCGTATCGTTGACCGCTCGTGGCCTGTCTGACAAAGCAGTCGCGTTCGCCAGACAGGCCCCGGATCAGTCGGCTGTTGAAGACTGTCTGTCCGGATGGGCTGAAACGTCGTTACTGCTCGCTGGTGATGACAAGCCGCTCAGCACAATCGACACTCAGTTTGCGTCGCTGGACAAAACGGCTCAGGCAAAGCTTCAAAGCCGTTGCGCATTAACGCTGCACGGACTGGGTAAAGTCGAACAGGCAGCAGCACCGCTTGAAAAAGCACGACAACTGATTGGGGCAGCCGAGACGGCATTCACAATTGATCTGCAAGCACTGAAAGAGAGTGCCGATCTGGAACTTCCAGTCGTTCTGCCGATTCAACGGAAGGCTCTCGCTGCCGCCGAGCTGGCTCATGCTGAGTCGGCACTTGGCGATTCCGTCGCCGCCTGGAAGTCGGTTCTGCTCGCAATGAATATCTGCCGAACAATGGCTCCGGCACTTTCGATCGCCGATGAACCGTTCAACGAAATCAAGCGGGAAGGCGAATCTGCGATCATCAGCGAACTGAAGGCGATCAAGAACCTGTTGACCGACGACGAAGCGCGAAGTGCTTACCAGAATTACCGAAACCGAGCTCGCCAGCTCCGCAGCGCCGCCGAAGCGCGGTTCACACTTCAGGAGCAGATCCTGACCGAAGTTCTTGATTGGGGATTTGCGGACCAGATCTGGGACGAAATTCAGAAACAGGCAGCCACATCGCCGACGGGCCTTGCTGGCGAACCGTGGTTCAAGACGAATCTGGCCAAAGCCATCTACAACGATTTCCGAGTCAGAAAACAAACCGAAAAGATGGCTGCCGTTGAAACCGCCGTCACAAAGCAGCAACTGAGCGAGCTCAAAGCGCCTCGAGGTGTGGCCCTGTTTCAAGCGTCAAACGGAGCAATGAGCAGCAAGCCTCAGACCGGAGCAAACATTCTCGCCAACTTCCTTCAGGTTCATAACGAAGAGGCCGACAAGCGATGGCAGCAGGAGACGATGTTGCGGCTGGTTTCCCGCCTGATCGCCGCAGGCCGACAGAAAGATGCCTTCCAGCTGGTAGCGGCGATTAAGGACGTCCAGACGCGCGAACTGGCTTACGAACTCGCCGGACAGGAAGCCACTGCCAAAGGATTTGTCGTCGAGGTCTTCAACTACGCCCGGACAACGGACATCATTCCACCCGAAAAGATCGCACTGCTCCGCGGATTCGTCGGCCAGCTTCCGGCGAATTGACCGACGACCGCTTACCGGATCGGCTACGACCGTTGCCACGTCACTCGGAACCGACCGCGCATCGCGTCAAACAACGCGGCAGCGGTCGTGACATTCAACGTCAGAAACATCGCCTGAATGCCGAAGATCGACGACGGTCGCCCGATTTTCTGGCAAAGCCACCCCGCGAAGGCTGAGTAGTAAAAACAGCCCTGCGCCAACAGGAGCAGCGAGTACGAAAGCTGGCTCATCAGCAGAACATTGGTAGCGGCAACTGTCAGCAACAGGAGCGGCGACACCAGCCTCAACAGTTTGTGCGACACGTATTCCAGCCAGATTGGATTTTTCCAGGGCAGCAGCCAGGCCGGATGATGGACGATCAACTGAGCGGCGCCAGCGATCGTTCGCCGTTTCCGAATTGCCTCTCGCCCAAGAGAGTCCGAAGGATCGTCCCACGCGATCGCTTTCCGCTCGAACACGCATTTCCACCCTTGGGTTACGGCAGTCATTGGAATCACGACGTCGTCGAGCAGCGTTGAATTCGGTATTGGTCGAAACGCCACTCGCCTGATGGCGTACAACGCTCCGGTTGCTCCCGGCACGCTGCGAAACTGAGCTTCCGCCCGGCGAATCATTTTTTCATATCGCCAGTAGGCACCAATGCCTCTTCCGGCTGTCGTGTCACTTGATGACGGTCGAAACATCAGCTCGCCGGAAACAACGCCGACTTTTTCGTCCGCAAAATTGGACAGCAGCTCTGGAATCGCATCGTCCGACAACATCTGGCGAGCGTCGCACAGAACGACGATCTCGCTTTGACATTGCGGAATCAGATCATTCAGCACAGCAGGTTTGCCGCGCCGGTCCGAGAATTCAACGAGCCGAATTCGTGAGTCGTTGACGGAGGCAAGGGCGGATGAAAGCTCATCTGTTGAACCGTCAGATCCAATCAGCACTTCGTCGATCAGACGAGCCTGCGACGAGTGCAGGAGTACAGAAAGTTTGTGGCGAACTCGCTCGGCTTCGTTGTGACAGGCGATAACCAGCGAAACTTTCTGATCGACAGAATGCCGTTCCCGGCGCATCGGACACAGTCGTGCCAGCACTTTCACCAGCAACGGATAGCCGATGTAAACGTAAACCAACCCGGCGAGACTAAACCAGAAGATGAATTCAATCATGCGGTGGCCCCCGCAACTTCACAGCCAGCATTCTTGTTAACTGGCGACAACGTGGAACCTGCACCACACGTTTGATCCAGTAACTCCGCCAGTTGTCGCGTCAGTGATCGCCGCTCAAAACGCGTGGCCGATGCTGTCTTTACCGGCGCCGCGTCGTTCGCCAGATCGTCAAGTTGACGACTCAGGTAGTCAGCAATCCTGTCTGCATCTTTCGGCAGGAATGATTCTGCCTGAGGAAAACCGGAAAGGATCTCGCCGACTTCCCCGTCAGGACCGACGTAAAGAATCTTTCGTCCCAGCGCGAGATACTCGAACGTTTTCGCCGGCACAACACGCCCCGCTTCCGGCACATCGGACAGCAGCAGACATTGAACGTCCGCCTGATTCATGATCTCGATGGCGCGGCGGTGCTCGACGTAGCCTTCGCGAATCAGCCGGCAGGGCAAAGACTCAAGGCGGTCAAGAATCTCATCCTGCGCACCCGTGCGTCGTCCAGCAACAACGAGTTCGATCCGCTGCGTCTTGTGACTGTCTTCGGCTGCCAGTTTCTCAATCGCGGAAACAATCGGTTCAATCGAGGTTAGATTCCAGAGCGTTCCGACGTAAGCAATTCGCAGCATTCGATTACTCGAAGGCGTCGCTTCTTCCGACAGAGGAACGCACGCTTTGAGGCCGTTGGAAGAGTCTGAAATTGAGACGCTCTCCACCCTGGAAAAGTCGGCAGCATCGTACCCGTTGTAAATGCAGGAAACGGTCGCAGAACTGCCAGCTCGCTCAACGGATTCGCGAACAGACTCAGCACTTCGTTCCGTCGTCGCAATGACGGCAGAAGCCTGTCGCAACACGCGGCGCTGCATACGATCCTGCAGCCAGTGAGAGAAGCTCGACTTCTGTCGGTTCTCCTGAAAGCGATTGCTGATCCCCCACTCGTCCCGATAATCGACGACCAAAGGCAGCCCGCTCCGCCGACTGAGCGCCGCGCCGGTAACAAACGATGAAAACGGCGGCGCTGTCACAAAGATGGCGTCATGCTTCAGGTCGCTCAGCAGTTGCAGACCTTCCTTGACGGCACCGGGGTACCACAGGATTTGCGCGTCCGGTTGAAGAACGGCGTTTCCAGCAGTTCGCACAGCCGATTTGATCAGCTTCTTAAATCCGCCGGATTGTTTTGTTGAAGTCGCACCAGCGCTTCCGGCGGAAACGGCATTCTTCAGCGCGTATCCCGGTTCCAGCGTTTTCGCCAGGCGGACGACCGTTGACTCGGGGACGTCCTTTGCCAGCGTCTCGTCAAACACCGGCACCGACGGATTGGCCACCGTAAGTACCGAGCAATCCCAACCGAACTCTGGCAGGTATTTCACAAACTTCGTGACACGCTGCACGCCCGCGCCACCGGCAGGCGGAAAAACATACGCAACAACCAGCACGCGGCGGATGGGCGTTCCATCAGGCAGAACGTTCATACCAATGCCCCCCTCTCCGCAACCGAAAGTTCCGAATCGGCGATTTTCAGCAAGGTATCGTCAACGTTGTTTCCAGACAGTATCCCCACCAGCCTGGTCGCTGTGTCATGCCAGGTTTTCGGGCGGTACGCAGCCGCTCCGTTTTTATAAATCGGTTCCAGACTCTGAAGAATTCCCTCAGCCACAGCCTGGGCATCTCCCACAGGAACGATGATGGAGTGATCAGCGGCCGCGATTTCCTGAACACTGCCGACGTTAGTTGAGACCCACGGCGTGCCACACGCGAGTGACTCTCTCAGAACGTTTGGCAACCCTTCGGACTCGCTGGACAGCAGCGTTGCATCAGCCGCTCGATACCAGTCAGGAAGCTCGCTCTGCTGAACAGCTCCGACGAAAATCACAGACTCGGTCAGTCGTCGATTCTCAACCAACTGGCGAATCGGCTGTTTGGACGCACCTTCTCCAAGAAGATACAGCTTCGCTTCCGGTCGCTGCTTCACAACCAGTTCGAACGCTTTCACCAGCACATCCAGACGTTTGACCCCCACCATTCGACCAACCCAGATAAACGCTGGCTCTGCTGGTGAAAGATTGAGCCGGGCACGAGCCGCCGATCGGTCGTCCTTACAGAACACTTTCGGGTCGATGCCCTGATAGAGCCTGTGGACACGGTCAGGTGACGCGCCGAGTTCGATGGCTCGATGTTTCAGCCCTTCGCAAACGGCAAGCACGGCATCGCTTTCTCGAAGAACCCGCTTGATCTGATCACAGCGTTTTGCATTCCGGGTCAGCAGCAGGACGTCAGATCCGCCAACAATGACAGCCGACTTCGCTCCCAACATACGAGCAGCACGCAGTCCCGCATCACCATCCGGGTGCGCCCAGTAGCTGATGACCCAATCGGGACGAAAATCGGCAGTCACTCGCTCAACAGACTTCCGCACTGACGACCACATGAACTGCCCGTATCGATGTCGCATGATTTTCGGTGGGTACAGAAAGACGGGCCGTTCGACAGCAACCTTATCACCATCAACTGGGGCGACGGCCTGGTTGCGCTGCAGTCTGCGTTTCTCAGGTCTCCTGGCCAGCCGCTTCGCCATTCCCAGGACAACCTCGGGCCACGGCAACGGCGCGACCACACGCACTTCACCCGTTTCATTCAGCGCGTGACAGAACATTCGGTTGAATGTTCCGCGCACCGGGGATGACGGATTCGGATAGACCGAGCTAAGGAATAATGTCTTCATTTAAAAATCCTTAGACACCCGAAGCGATTGTTCGTTCAAAGGCTTCATCGAAAGTTATTGACGGGTGCCAGCCAAGCTGCTGCTTTGCCCGCTCGTTTGAATACCGAAGCGGCTTCCACATCGCCTGAACCCGGTATCGAGTCAGTACGGCAGGAACCTGCTGCTCCGTTTTTGAGCTGTACCATTCGTTGAATCGAGCCAGCCAGTTCGTGGCGAACTGTGGAACACCAATGACTCGAAGTTTTCGGCCAGCCTTGCGATACCGACAAATGACCTGTCGGCCCGTCGGCAAGTCGTCGTCAACGATGTTGAATATCTGGCCGTCAATTCCGGAATTGAACCCCGCCAGCGCGACGGCTTCTGCGCAGTTCTCGACGTAAGTAAACGGGACTTGTTGCCGACCGCCCATCCGCAGCAGCAGCCCACCAAGCTGCAAGCCAACGCGGTGACTGAGAGCACCTCGCTCGTCGCCGAAGATGACTCCCGGTCGGACAACGACCAGCGGCAGGTTCCTCTCAAGGGAGATCTTCCACGCGACTTCTTCCTGGAGAATCTTGCTGTACGTATAGGGGTCTCGCAGGTGGCCAGCGGAATCAACAGGGCATTGCTCATCAAGTGTTGCATGGCCTGGCAGTTGTTGCGCCCCGTAAATCCCCAGCGAGCTGACCAGGACGAAACGGGCGACTCTTTCTTCAGCGGCGGCTGCCATCAGGCTTCGCGTGGGGACGACCGAATTCATTACCAGATTACTGGCCGAACCACTGAGCGAAGCCGCCGCGTGAAAAACGACAGAACAATCCCTAACCAGTTCGCGGCATTGCTCCACGTTTGAAAGTTGAACATTGACCGTTTCGGTACAGCTCCAACGACGAGCCCCCACAAATTGACGCAACGATTGAACGTCGCTTCCCGGCCGAACGGCGCATCGCACTGCGCATCCTTCGTCAACGAGTTCGCGCAGGACTCGACGTCCCAGGAATCCCGTTGCTCCGGTAAGTAAGACCTGCATGGCTGCTTTACCCGTTTCGCTCGTTATCTCACACATTCAAACGCCCGAGATTCAGGAATCGATTCTCTCGGTTCAACTTCTCTGCGAACTGCTTCCGATTGATTGCTCGGCCATTGACTCTGCCTTTGAGCCTTCCAACTCGTCCGTCTGCGAGCTTCGGCGAAGACGTTTCGCCCCGGCCCGATCAGCATCGCTTCGACGGCACTCTTCAAAAATGCGATCCATGATCTGAGTCACCCGGATCATTTCGTCATAGCTGATCGGCCCCTCTGAACCGTCGCGAACAGCTTCGTAGAACAACTGAAAAGTTCGCTTCATCCCTTCGAAATAATGCAGCTCACCTTTCCAGAAACTGCACAGGTTTCGCGACAGATTCGCCACTGATTCGCGTACTTGCCGCCAAGGCTCTTCGATCTTTGCGAAAGCTCCCGGATAACGGTTTCTCTTATCGGCTCGGATAAGTTGAGAATCCAGGTCAACTTCCAGGCCGCCTTTTGTTCCATAGACCCGAGTCAGCCGATGACACGGCTTCGTCGAACTTGTGAAGAGCAGGCTGCCGGTCACCTGTTCGCCACGAAGATGCGCACGCAACTCGGTCGGAAAGGGGATCTGCTTAAAGCGGCTGAACCACGAAGCCTGAAGTTCCGGCTCGGGGTCTGTGAGAAATTCCGTGATGCGATACAGAGGGTGAGAAATCGTGTTCTGAAACAACCCGCCGGGCAAGCGGCGCACCCAGTGATTCGGATTCGCGATGACTTGCGTGCCGAATGGGCCATGCAGCGGATACCCCAGGACCGACTCGACGTGCTGAACATCGCCGACCTCACCAGCATCGATCCTCTTGCAACACTCCAGCCAGGCAGGGTCGAAGAGTTGATCATGCCCCAGGCACACGAGCCGATCGTTGCGTCGCGCACAGTCAAGAACGTCTTGAGCTTCTGCCACGCTTACCGAGAACGGTTTCTCGACATACACATGCACTCCTGCTTCCAGCAACTGCATCGCCAGCAGTCGGTGTGACTCCACCGGCGTCGTGATATGGACGACATCAGGCCGGGACTGCTCAATCATCTGTTCAAGACTGGTGAACTGTCCCGGAATATCGAACCGTTCGGCAGCCTGTCGCGCCAGCAACGGCTCAAGATCGCAAACCGCGACGGGTTCCGCCCACGGAATACGACGAATCTGCTGCAGATGCGCATCTGCGATCTGCCCGCAGCCGACGAGTCCAACTTTTATCCCTTTTTCGTTCATGGCATCAGTTCATGGCATCAGTTGTCGAATCACCAGTTCGGCCAGAGCCCGGCCTGATTCATTTGCGGTCGCTGCGTTCAGCAAGCAGTTCGCGATACAGGTCTTCGTACTGCCTGACCATGTTTCGCACGTTGAAATGCTGCTCAATACGTTGCCGGGCCAGCTCTCCGTACACAGGCCAGCCTTCCTGATCCTTTAAGAGATCTCGCATCGCCAGGGCCAGCTCTTCAGGACTCTGAGGCGAAACCAGTCGTCCGGTTTTGCCTTCAACAACAATTTCCGGATTGCCGCCAACACGAGTCGTGACCACCGGCAAACCGACGGCCATCGCTTCCAGCACCGTCAGGGAGATTCCTTCGGTCTTTGACGACGAAACGAAAAAACCAGCCTGAGGAAGAAGTTGAGAAACATCGCTTCGTTCGCCGAGAAACTCGACATGCCCGGTCAGGTTCAGCTCTTCAGCTAACTGCTCGAGTTTCTGCCGTTCGGCACCGTCACCAACAATCTTCAAGCGGAAGTCGGGACGATCTTTGATGAGAATCCAGGTTGCTCGAAGCAGCGTCGGGAAGTCCTTTTCAGGCGAAAGTCTCGCCACACTGATTGCCACTGGCTGAGTTGACGGACCACGATATTCAAACCGGCCAGGATCAACCCCGTTCCACATGGCGATTGTTCGGTCGGCTGAACGGACATCATCCCGACGGCAAAGTTCGGCGGCATCTTCGGAAACGCCGACAACTCGATCGGTCAACCGATTTGCCATTCTAAACTGCAGTCTTGCCTTCCAGCTTTTCCCGCAGCCGCGACCATGCTGCGTGTTCAATACGACCGGAACACCTGCGAGTCGTGCCGCAAAGGCTCCATAGAAGTGAGCGAGTGTGTTGTGCGTATGGACGACGTCGAACTGACCATCGCGAAAAATTCTGGTGAGACGTCGGAGTCGAGCGAGCTTGCCAGTAGCGGCCTCGGCAACACACTCAACATGATGCCCCTGCCCTCGCAATTCATCAGCGGGAATGCCCATACCTTCGAGGGCGACGAAGCTTGTCTCGAACAGTTCTCCGTCCCGGTTCTGGCCGAACTCAACAAGCAGCCGTTCAAGCCCACCAGTCTGCAGACACATACTGACGTGACAAACACGCAGTTTTCTTTTGAGATCACGACGCGTCTGAAGAGGGATGTCAATCCTCGCGCCGGTCAAGTTCGATTTGATTGTGCCGGTAGATGTCATGTCACATCGTTTCGTTTGAGGCGATCAGTCACGTCAGAATGATTTTCAGAATGACTGCACGAAGACTCTCGAACAGGCGCAGAGCCTCGTCCTCAACAATCTAGGTCGCTTTCAAACTGGCGGGCCTGATTCGCGGAGAATTTGCTCCGATTCCCGCACCACCTACGGCGTTTCAGACGCACTACCAGACATTGCGCCACTTCTGCGGAAAGTATCGGCTGTCCCGGTTGCCGCGGTCAGCCTCGTCGCGCAGCCGTGATCTCAAGGAAGCGGAAGACGTATGGTTCAGCATTTGCTTCTACGAAAAGGCGTCGTCTCAGCCCCTGTGCAGCAACGCGAGATGATTCGATCACAACCACTGAGTAAACTTCACGACCGTCGCGGCAGACCACCGCCGTCAGACAAGGCACCGGCAAGCAGCTCAGCCGGAACCGGCCATCGAGCACGGAGAACGCCCTTGTCACGATGATACAATCCCACCATGTGCGCGGCTTCAGCTGCGGACCGTGCATTCAACTTGTCAAGAATTGACGCACGGCGACGCTCCAGCGTTCGTTCGCTGACCCCCAGTGCGCTGGCGATCGCGCGATTCGGACTCCCCTGAATCAGATAATCGAGTACCACTCTTTCTGAGTCTGAAAGCTGCTCAAGTCCGACTTCCATCGCAGGTTGCTGACCAATAACGCTGACCGCTTCGCTGGCCAGTCTCAAACACATCAGAATCGCCTGGGCAAGCTCGTGCTTCTCGCAATCCTTATTAAGAAAGGTCACCGCGCCTTCCTGTATCGCGCGTAACGCGAGTTTTGGATCAGCTGTGCCGCTGATCGCGATCCCTGGTATCAGAAATTTTGGATCAGAATATTCGCGCAGCAGACTGAAACCACTTCGCCTCGTAAGGAACAAATCGACAACCAGACACCCTGGTCCGTCGGGTTTGAATCTGTCGGCAAATTCCTCAGCCGATTCGTACGCAACACAAGTCAGTTCTAACGACGAAGCGAGCAGTTGCACTGCCTCGCGAACAAAAAGTTCATCGTCGACAACGTGAACACAGCCCGTACTCCGAGCTGGCGATTTGTTTTCCATAATTTGGCTCGAAGCTCTCTACAACATACTTACTGTCAGAATCGTGCACGAAACTTGGCACCCACCACCAGTGTACATCGCCGACCTATATACTCGCGTGACAACCCAAACTCAATCGCCGCGTCCAGGAAACGATTACTGAGCAGCAACAGAGCAGACGCCAGTGGCAGATTCTGAATCCTACAGACCCGAGAATTATCGACGTTGAATTCCGGGCTCGCCATAGAACGATACCGGTTAACCTCAGCCCTGAAATTGACGTCTGACAATGCGCTGGATGAAAAGCCATTATTCGTAGCCCGGCGTCACCTTACCGCCTAGGAATTCGACCGAAGAATGTTCTCCTTCTGATCGAGCTTGGTACCTCTTGGATAGTCTCAGAACCCCGTTGAAAAGGCACCTGTTTAACGCGACGGATTCCCGAACCCCACCTGCGGATTTCCACACACTGAATTCGACACGCCGTAACTTCACACCTTGCTGATTTTGATGCTCTGATCGAGATGCAACATAAACAGCGGGAGCGGCCTGTTCAGCAGGGATCAGGAAAAGCGGGCGATTCGTCCCGGTTCAACTCGTTCCCGGGCTGCCATCATCTACGACTTCACCTTCGTTTGCCTGTTCCCAGCCAGCTTCGATGGCCAGACGAACGACTTCTGCGACCGAGTTGGTTTCGGTCTTGCGGAAAATTTCCCTCCGACGATTCTCGACCGTCCGCTCGCTGACACTCAATTCGACTGCCATCTGCTTGTTGGGGCGTCCCTGAAGAATCAGGTCCAGCACACTGGCTTCCTTCGCTGTCAATCGCCCAAGCCGCTCGCGTAGCTCTCTGACCCGCCTGCTTCGCTGGCGATGAGTCGCATCTCGAGTCAAAGCACAGCGGACGGCATCCCACAGGTCGTTGTCCTGGTAGGGCTTGTCGAGCAGTGTCACCGCACCATTCTTCATAGCTTGAACAGTCAATGTCGTCGACGCGTAGGCGGTAAGCACAATCACGGGAATCTTAATGGAATTACGAAGAAGCACTTCCTGCAATTCGACGCCGCTTCGTCCTGGCATGCGGACATCAGTAATCACACATCCTGGACAGGATCGATCAAACCCATTCAGAAAGTCTTCTGCCGATTCAAATGCCATGGCACGAATCCCCATCGACCGAACGAGCAGGCAGACCGATTCCCGCGCGGGTCCGTCATCATCAATCACGAAAACAGTTGGCTGATCGGACATAGTCAAGCTTCCTGAATAACGGCATTCCCGGCCACGTCGGGAATTCGTTCGACCGCGCTGGCAGCATTGATATCAACAAAACGTTGTGCAACATCGTGTAGAGGCAACTCCACAAGGAAGGCGGTTCCGCTGCCCTCACGCTGCTCTACCCGGATGAGGCCATTATGGCCTTCCACAATTGTACGGCTGATCGCCAAACCCATTCCCATGCCTTCTTTGCGAGTCGTTACAAACGCATCGAAGATCGTTTCGAACAACTCTTCCGGTACTCCCGGCCCGGAATCAACGATCGAGACTCTGGCCGCAGCCTCGACAACGCTACAGGCAGCCACCACTTCGCGAACATCGCACTCCGCGGCAGCGATGGATTCAAAAGCATTTTTCAAGAGATTCACCAGGATCTGCTGAATCTGCACGCGATCAACCCGAACGACAACGCACTCTTTCGCCGGCTGCACCACAACTGTTACCTGATGACGGTGGCCTTCGAACGCGACCAGTCGAACGGCTTCTTCAATCAGCAGATTCATGTCACAGACTTCACGCTCCGTCTCACCATGCCGGACGAAATCTCTCATTCGCCGTATCATCTCTCCTGCCCGCGATGAGGCATCGCTGATCTGATCAGCACACTGAATCATCAATTCGCGATTTGACTGATTCTCATCCGCCAGAACGTTCTGCAGTGCCTTCGCACAATTTTTAATGGAATACAACGGTTGGTTAACTTCGTGAGCAATTCCGGCGACAAGTTCGCCCATTGTCGACAATCGCGACACATGAGCCAGCAGGCTTTGCTGCTCGCGGAACTGCTCTTCAGCCTCGCGTTCTGCCGTGATATCGCGACCGATACTTTGAATTTCGATCAGCATTCCACTGTCATCAAAAATGCCATGCTCAGTCCAAAGTTGAAAATGCCGACGACCGTCAGCCATAACAAACTTTGACTCACCGGAGACAACAGGCTGATCGACCGTCACGCTCGATGCCCATTGCCTCAGCTCATCACGACGTTGATCCGGAACAACGGAGAGAAAATCAATCCCCAGAGCTTCATCAAGCGAGCACGCCTGATTCGCGAACAGCAGAGTTCCATCAGTCTTCCAGCGAACAATCAGGTCGGGCTGTTCGTTGACAATCGCGAGGTAACGCGACTCGCTTGCCTGTTGAGCCTCGGCTGCTTTGCGTTGGGATGTGACGTCGAGCAGCGTGCCCACATAAGCAACCAGTTTGCCGTCGGCCCCCTTGACCGGCACCGCAATTCCTTCCACCCAACGAACCGTTCCATCGGGATGAACATACCGATTGCAGACCTCGTATGGTTCCTGCCTTGAAACAGACTCCGAAATCCGCTTCACAACGCGTTCCCGATCCTCGGGATGAATGGCTTTGTGCCAGCCATCACGCTGCGATTGTTTCATCGAGAGGCCGGTAATCTCGAGGCTCTTGGGATTGTGATAGGCACCGTTTCCAGCGCCATCGTCGACAAAAATACCAACCGGCGCATGATCGCAAAGCGTGCGAAACCGTTCCTCGCTTGCCGCAAGTGCCATCACCGCCTTCTCTTTATCCAGAAGCGCCTGTTGCAACTCTTCGACATGTCGACGGCCCGCCACAATTTTCGACGCATAAAGCAACGAAAATACCACCAGGCCAACGATCGCGGCCAGCAGGCTCGTTAACAGAGTCTCTCTCCATACTGCGGACAGATCGGTGCTCAACAGCAGACTGGAGACAGCGACGAAAGTTCGATCCAGAACGACACCCGGCAGCAACTCAGCGGCGATGTTCATCAAACAACCTCAGCCATTGGCTGACCTTCATCGAGCAGGTACTGAGGCCGTCCCTGAGGATCAATGATCGTCGTATTACGAGCGTCGATGCCGATCCGTTCAAACAACGTCGCCATGACGTCCTTGTAATGGACTGGTCGTGAAACAGCGGTCCCTGCCGTTCGATCCGTTGCCCCGATGATCTGTCCGGTTCGCAATCCGCCACCGGCGAGAATTGCTGGACCGACACGTGGCCAGTGATGTCGCCCCCCCGTCTTCGGATCGATTCGCGGTGTCCGACCAAATTCGCCCCAGACAACAATCGTCACATCATCGAGCATTCCACGTTCTTCAAGGTCGGTCACCAGCGCATGAAGGCCATGATCAACGATCGGCAGCAACGCCCGCATTCTTGGAAAATTGCTCGAATGTGTGTCGAAGTCGCTGATCGATACGCTGACACATCGGACTCCCGCTTCGATCAGCCGTCGTGCGAGCAGGAACTTCTGCGGTGCCTCGCCCCCCTCTGCCGTCGTGAACTGAAAGGCTTCCGGCATCGCCGGGCTTGTGTATCGCCTCAGCACTCGTGGTTCTTCGCTCTGCAGATCAAGAGCTTCGGCAAAGCGTCCGGACGTCAGAATGCTGACAGCCTGCTCATTGAAAGCGTCCATCGCGTCCATCATCCCGCTGGCATCGACTTTCCGCCGGATCCGATCAAGCCCTCCGAGCAAATCTGCACGACTTTCAAGCCGAGCCAGCGACAACTGTTCGTTCAGCTTCATGCTCACAGAATGGTCCGCGCCCAGCCGTTTCAATTCGCCCTGCATGCCCTGTTCGAGCTGCCGATGAAACATGCTCGAAATATCCGGACGAAACGGTTTGTGTGACGGTCCGAGGAATCCCGGTCGGGCACTGTTGCGAACAAGCGGTCGACCGAGCATCAGATCCACAAACGGCGGCGCGACGTCGTCTGCCCGTCCCAGCAGTTTCGACACGACCGACCCCATCGCAGGTCGGCCGCCCATTGATTCCAGAGCCTTGTAATGAAACCCCGACTGGCACTGAAACCCGTCGTGTCGACCTGCCGATCCAACCAGCGACCGAACAAAAGCAAATCGGTCAGCAATGCTCGCCACTCTGGGCATCAGTTCGCAAATCTGAAACCCCGGCAACGAAGTCTGAATCGGGAAGAACTCGCCTCGAATCTCTGACGGTGCCGACATTTTCATATCGATGGTGTCGAGCTGTGGAGGCCCTCCGTCCAGATGAATATTTATCACAGACTTCTGCGACGATCCCGCCCCACTGGACGACTCCGCCCGCAGCACGTCAACCAGCGAAAGTCCGGCCAGCCCGGTGGCTCCGGCCATGACAGCCGCACGACGAGTGACTCCGTCACAATGTCGAACCGATTTACCAGTCAGTGTGATCATCGCTCTTCCTGTCCATTCAGTTAGCGAACGCAACGAAGATCGATTATGCACAACTCGACGCTGCGTCCCAAGTCGAACTCCGGATTCGGGTCACTGTTCGCCCTGCTCGATTAATCGCCAGTTCGTTCCTGACATACCATCGGCATTTCATCCTCGAGCCCGCCGAATCTTCACCGCAAAACTTTCTCAGCATTTTCGACACACTCTTTTTGATTGCTACTGTGCTATCGTTACAGTTTCCGCCCCGTTCAAAGTTTGCGTTCGCAGCATTCATTTCTGATGGCAAACCCGCATCAGTTCGAAATCTCACACACCATGACTCAATCGTTCGAGCAGGACGCTGGATGACCGCAATTCTCGAATCACTGCCGGGGAGCATTAACCTGGGTCTGGTTGCCAAAGAGCTTTCCTTTACCGAATCTCAGGTGCGAAACGTTGTCGCGCTGCTTGACGATGGGAACACGGTCCCGTTTATCACGCGCTACCGTAAAGAACAGACCGGCGATCTCGACGAAGAGCAGATTCGTGCGATCGAAAAACGAGTCAATCTGTTGCGACAACTGGCGGAGAAAGCTGACACCATTCTTCGACAGATCGACTCGCAGGGAAAACTGACTCCCGAACTACGGTCTCAGATCGAATCCGCCGACACGTTGAAACGACTCGACGACCTTTATCTTCCGTACCGACCGAAACGACGCTCGCGCGCCGAAGCCGCTCGCGAAAAAGGACTCGAGCCGCTCGCCGAACTGATCATGCGAGGCGGAGCTGACTCAATCCCGATCGCGAAAGCCGCAGCAGCATTTGTCTCCTCAAATCCTGATGAAGGCATCGCTACGAAGGACGAAGCGCTTCGAGGAGCCGCCGACATCATTGCGGAGTGGATCAGCGAAAATGTGGCTGTCCGAGACAGCTCCCGCAAGATTGCCTGGCGAACGGGCAGGATCAGCGTGTCGCCGACGAAGAAAAACGAGGAGAAACGGAAGGAATTCGAAAACTATTTTGACTACAGCGAGCCTGTCTGGAAGGTTCCTCCACATCGAACTCTGGCGTTGAATCGAGGCGAGAAAGAAGAAGTCCTGCGAATCAGGTTCGAATGGGACCGTGAGGTCGCGGCGAGAGCGATTTCAAGTCAGTACAACCTGCCCGACCACGCGCACCGCAAGTTTCTCGACGAGTGCATTCAGGATTCACTCGATCGACTGATCCACCCCAGCATCGAACGAGAGATCCGACGAGAGATCACGGAACAGGCAGAAGAGCACGCAATCGGCGTCTTCGCCCGAAACCTGCGAAGCCTGCTGCTGCAACCACCTCTCAAGAATGAGGCCGTCCTGGCGATTGATCCAGGCTTCCGAACCGGATGCAAGATTGCGATTCTCGATGAACGCGGTCAGTGCCAGCATACCGACGTCGTTTATGTCACCGGATCGGCTGATAAACGCCAGGGCACGCTTCGGCGACTGGCGGAACTTGTCAACAAATATTCGTGCGGCCTGATCGCCATCGGTAACGGCACAGCCTGCCGCGAAACGGAAGAACTCGTTGGCCAACTGATCGCAGAACATTGTTCCCACTGCCGCTACCTCATCGTGAACGAAGCCGGCGCGAGCATCTATTCGGCCAGTCCAGTCGCTCGCGAAGAATTTCCCGACTATGACGCTACCGTTCGCGGCACCATTTCCATCGGTCGACGACTTCTGGACCCACTGAGTGAACTCGTCAAGATCGACCCGCAGCACATCGGCGTGGGAATGTATCAGCACGACATGAATCAACGTCAAATGAAAGAGTCGCTCGATAGTGTCGTCGAGTCATGCGTCAACTTCGTCGGAGTCGACCTGAACACAGCCAGCGCATCGCTTCTGAAATATGTCTCAGGCTTCAGCCAGCTCATTGCCAAACGAGTGGTCGAGTGGCGAAATGCAAACGGTCCATTCAACAGTCGAAAACAGCTCCTCGAAGTGGCTGGCGTCGGCAAGTCAACTTTTACTCAGGCGGCAGGCTTCCTGAAGATCAGCAACGGTGAAGAACCGCTCGACCAGACCTGGATTCACCCGGAAAGTTACAAGGTCGCTCATCGACTGCTGGAAAGCCTTTCGCTCAAGCCCGACGACGTGCAGGCTACCGCTGAGGGCAAAGAGACTCTGCAAAACAGTCTCGCAGACGTTTCCGTAAAGCATCTTGCTGGCGAGTTAAACATCGGGCAGCCAACTTTGAAAGACATTATCGAAGCACTGCGTCGGCCTGGCCGAGATCCTCGAACGGACCTTCCTGGCCCGATCTTCCGCAGCGGCGTTCTGAAGCTCGACGACCTGGCAACGGGTATGGAACTGGACGGGACTGTTCTGAACGTTGTTGACTTCGGAGCGTTCGTCGACATCGGCCTGAAAGATACGGGGCTCGTTCACGTCAGCCAGATGGCCGACCGATTCATCAGCAGCCCGCACGAAGTCGTCTCAGTGGGAGACATCGTTACTGTCTGGGTTCAGTCGGTCGACAAAGAACGTCGGCGCGTTTCTCTGACAATGAAAAAGCCCGGCTAAGGTACTTTCAGAATTCATTTTCAGTGTTCTGCAGGAAGGCCACGAAGGAAACTAAGACCATTTCGGGTGTCAGCTCCTGCACAGAAACCATGAAAATGGTCTAAGCCAATCAGAAAATGTATTCCTGATAGATGAAGCTCAGCAGGAACGGACCAAGGATGATCACGACGGTCGACGCCATGATCAGAATCCCCGGCAGCAGCATTTTGACCCCGGCTTCACCGGCGATCGTTTCCGCACGCTGAGTTCGCTTGATTCGCAGAACGTCCGCCTGAGTTCTGAACACGGTGGCCAGCGGTGTCCCCAGATTCTCGCCTTGAATGATTGAACCGACGATCGCGGTGACTTCGTCGTCGCTCAGTCGCTCACGCATTGACTCCAGAGCCATCGTCCGACTTTTCCCCATGCGGATTTCAGCGAGGACTCGTCCAAACTCGACACCGACCGGTTGATCGTGAAATTCGCGAACGGCTTCAGCCATGGCGTTGATGAAGGTCGATCCGGCTTCCATCAGCAGGGTGACCAGATCCAGCAGAAACGGCATCTTCTTCTTGATCTGGAAGAGTCGATAATGGGCTTCAGACGCCAGGCGGCGACGCAACCAGTAGGCGGTCAGCCCGGTTAAAGCCAGTGCCGAAACTACTCCCGGCGTCCCCATCATCTCGACACAGACGTAAACAAAGGCCGGCATCATCAATAAAGCGATTGTCTGAAGCCTCGCCAGGTATTCTTCGGGAGTCCAGAAACGAGTGTGCCCGGCGGCCTGGAGTTCCCGACCGATCTCCGGCAAGGAGCCGCGAAACATTCCTCGATTCAGAACAGCCAGACCGGCGATCATCGGGTAGAAGATTCGGTACAACGGACTGAGCCGACGCAGCTCGTTGATCCGGTTAACGTCGTAGCGCCACTCGTCGCCCTGCTCGGCGTCCTCGGAGTACAACGTGTTTCGAATCGTCCTCGCCAGCACAAACACCGCCGCGAAGGCGAGTGCACACCCTGCGACACCAAATCCAAGGGTTCCTGGCTGAACTGCAAACATGCCTCTCACGCCTTCCTGAAGGATGCGACCTTCGGATCACACACCCAACTAAGTGCATACCCAACCGAGAATGTGCCCTACCGTCAAACGGAATCTCCGAAGAAGTCTCAACAGTTCGCCCCTTGCCGGGCCGTCCGCCGTTATTTGGTGGCTGAGTTTACGGCGTCGTCGCCACCACATACAGCGCCGAACGATCTTAACCGGCCACGGGAATTGACACTGCGGAGTTGCGGCCTAGAATCGCTCGTTTTTCCCCATTTTTTGAGGGTCGCACTCGTGGACGAACCAACTCGGAAGGCGTGCGTACTGATCGAAGCGCTCGCCTGGATCCGACAATTCAGAGACCGATACATCATCATCAAGCTGGGCGGCAGTGCACTGGAAAATTCAGAAGCCGTCAAGTCGTTCCTGACCGACGTGATTTTCCTTGAGACCGTCGGCATGCGACCGGTCGTGATTCATGGCGGCGGAAAAGAAATCAGCCAGGCGATGGAAGACGCCGGCATCGAACCTCGCTGGGTTCAGGGACGACGCTACACCGATCAAAAGACGCTCGAAATCGCGGCCAACATTCTCGCCCGAGACATCTGCACTCGGTTGATTGACGAAGTCGAGCACCAGGGCGGCAAGGCAGTCGGGCTGAGTTTCGCAACAGGGAAGAACGTCCTGATCGGTGAGCGGCTTGCGCTGACTTCTGACTCGGGTGAAGAAATCGACCTCGGCCTGGTCGGCCACGTGACGGACATCAATCGCGAATTCCTGGACGCAATCACCGGTGCAGGAAAGATCCCGATCATTCCATGCATCGCCGTCGATCGAAACGGGCAGATGCTCAACGTCAACGGCGACACCGCCGCTGCTGCCGTCGCGCGACTCCTCAAAGCCGAAAAGCTCGTCTTCGTCAGCGACGTGCCCGGACTGTTGCGCGACAAAAACGATCCCGAGTCACTGATTTCGCATATCAATGTCGCGGAAGCACGATCACTCATCGCCGACGGAACAATCTCCGCCGGCATGATTCCGAAAATCGAAGCCGCTCTGGAAGCTCTCGAAGCCGGCGTCGGAAAACTTCACATCGTCGACGGTCGACGGCAACATTCACTGCTTCTCGAAATTTACTCCAACATGGGAGTCGGAACGGAAATCGTTGCCTGAACGTTCCGAACCGCCACACAACACGTACTGTCTGACGGTCCTTCCGCGACAACCTCAAATCTACTCAGCCAGACGTAAGCACGTCTCACTTTGAAAGATGACGACAATGGATCCAGCCGCTGCAATGTCCAGTCAGGACAGGATTGCCCAGTTCAACAAGTACGTGATTCCGAACTACACTCGGTACCCGATCAGTCTGGTTCGAGGCGAAGGGCAACACTGCTGGGACGCCGAAGGAAAACGTTACCTTGATCTGTTCCCCGGCTGGGGCTGCAACATTCTGGGGCACTGCCCGCCGCGAATCACTCAGGCGATCCGTGAGCAGATCGACAAGCTGGTCCACATCCCCAACACCTGGTACATGGAGCCGCAAGGCGATTTCGCCGAAATGCTCTGCACGAGAAGCTTTGGCAAAGCCTTCTTCTGCAACAGCGGAGCGGAAGCCAACGAAGGCGCGATCAAGCTCGCACGCCTGCACGGCATGAAAGAGGGTCGCTACAAAATCATCACCTTCGAGAAGGGATTTCACGGAAGAACGCTCGCCACGACGGCGGCAACGGCTCAACCAAAATTCCACGACGGCATCGGACCGCTGGTTGCCGGCTTCAAGTACGCTCCTACTAAAGACCTGGACGCTGTCGCGGCACTCGTCGATCACGAAACCGCCGCGATCATGATCGAGCCCATTCAGGGAGAAGGTGGCGTTCAGATTCCTGCCGATGGTTACCTCGCCGGATTGCGAAAAATCGCCGACGAAAACAACTGCCTGCTGATCTTTGACGAAGTACAGACCTGCATGGCTCGAACCGGTACCTGGTTCGGGTATCAACAGTGGGACGTCCAGCCGGACATCTTCACCATGGCTAAAGGCATTGCCGCAGGAGTCGCCTGTGGAGCCGTCATCGCGACCGACGAACTTGCTCCAGATCTGCGGCCCGGTATGCACGCTTCGACATTTGGCGGAAACCCACTGGCCATGGTCGCAGGCATCGCCACGATTCAGACCGTTGAAGAGGAAAACCTGCTCGACAACGTGGCGGTCATGTCCGAAAGATTCCGCAGCCACTTCGCCACGCTGGCAGAAGAGCTCCCTATCATCTCCGAAATCCGAACGCGAGGCATGATGATCGGCGTCGAACTGACGATCCCGTCAACGCCAGCGGTCGGCAAATGTATGGAAAAAGGTCTTCTCATCAACGCCACTCAGGGCACGGTGATTCGGCTTCTGCCAGCCGTTAATATTTCCGCCGAGGAAGTGGACGAAGGTTTCGAGATTATCGCCGATGTTCTCCGCGAAATGGCCAGTGAGGCGAGCTGACCTGTCCGCTCATCACTACACTGGAATTTGCGAAACACACATCAGCGACAGTCAGGCTCATGACCGGTCGCATTGCCGCTCGGCAGACGGCGAAATCTAATCTGAAAAATTCAGTAATACAGACATAAGGCCATGAAACACCTCGCTTCAATTTTCGACCTGACGCCAGACGACGTGATGGACATTCTTGAGACCGCCGAAGATCTCAAGGAAAAACACATGTCGGGCAATCCCGATTCGCCGCTGAAGAATCACGTCGCCACTCTCGTCTTCGAGAAGCCGTCCCTGCGAACGCGACTGAGTTTCGAAGCGGCTATGACTCACCTGGGCGGATCCGCTTCGTTCTTCTCGGGTCAGGACGCCGGTCTTTACGGACGGGAATCGCTGCCGGACATCGCGCGAGTCATCAGCGGATACTCTGATGTCGTTGTGTTGCGAACGTTCTCGCATGAACTCATTACGGAATTCTGTGAATGGTCATCCTGCCCGGTCATCAATGGTCTTTCTGACGAATTTCACCCCTGCCAGGCACTGACAGACCTCTTCACCATCCGGGAAGCATTTGGAGCACTCACCGACGAGAAGCTGGTCTTTGTCGGCGATGGCAACAATGTCTGCGCGTCGCTGGCCGTGCTGACTTCGATGCTCGGCCTGCCGATGACGCTGGCCTGTCCTGCCGGCTACGAACTGTCTGACGACATTATCAAGCAGCTCAAGCAGGTCTGCCCCGATTCGAAATTCACTCAGACCAACGATCCAATTGCCGCGGTCAAAGACGCCAACATCGTCTACACCGACGTCTGGGCGAGCATGGGGCAGGAAGAGGAAGAAGAAAAACGAAAAAGAGACTTTGCCGGCTTCCAGGTCAACGCCGAACTGCTCGCACACGCTCCGTCAGACTGCCGCTTCATGCACGACCTGCCTGCCAAGCGAGGTCTCGAAGTCACTGACGAGGTCATGGAAAGCCGCCACAGCATCGTCTTCCAGCAAGCCGAAAACCGCATGCACCTGGCCAAAGGTCTGCTTACCTGGATCACCCGGAAAGGTCACTGAGGCCCGTCGATCGGCAGCCTGTCAGAGCCTTTGTCTGTCAAACAGCCGACTGACGATGCATCGAGCGGGTGGCGTCCCGCAGCAACTCAAACTCGCGCTGAAAGACATGGTCCAGCCAGTCGGCTGACGACCGTCTACCCTGCGGATCGTTCTGAACGTAGACCTCTTCGAATTCGTTCCGCAGTTCCCGGACTTCTGGTCTGGTTGTTCCTCGCAGCCGATCAAGTGCCTGCTTCACCAGTTCCCGGTCTTCAAGTTCCCCCAGCGCGTGGGCACGGAACAGGTCCGACAGTTCATCAGACGCACCTTCCAGCAACTCTACAGCTTCCCGATGCTGACCGGTTCTCAGATAAGCACTGGCAAGAGCGTTTCGGTGGTACGACTTGTCGCGTTCCTGGCGAGATCGTTCCAACCCGATCTTAAACGTGGCTACCGCTGCCGCCATGTCTTTTCTCTGCAGGTAGACCATGCCTCGAATGTGCCAGCCGATCAACTCCTGATGAGTTTTCGGCGACTCCACAGGCAGCAACTCCAACGCCTCGTCAAACTTCGAATCCTCAGCCAGCATGACCGCTAGGCCACTTCGACAAACTTCATTCTGAGGAAAACGAGCCACCGTTTCGCGGTAAACAGAGATCGCCTCAGAAGACTCGCCGACCTCACGCAACGTCTCGGCAAGGCCGCACTTGCAAACAACATTCTGAGGAAAAAGAGCCACCGTTTCGCGGTAAACGGAGATCGCCTCAGAAGTCTCGCCGACCTCACGCAACGTCTCGGCAAGACCGCACCAGCAAACAACATTCTCAGGAAAACGAGCCACCGTTTCGCGGTAAACCTTGATCGCCTCAGAAGTCTCGCCGACCTGACGCAACGTCTCGGCAAGACCGTTTCGACAAACGGCATCCCGAGGAAAACGAGCCACCGTTTCGCGGTAAACAGAGATCGCCTCAGAAGTCTCGCCAACCTCACGCAACGTCTCGGAAAGGCCGTTTCGACAAACTTCATCCCGAGGAAAACGAGCGACCGTTTCGCGGTACACGGAGATCGCCTCAGAAAACTCGCCGACCTCACGCAACGTCTCGGCAAGGCCGCAGCGACAAACGGCATTCTGAGGAAAAAGAGCCACCGTTTCGCGGTAAACGGAGATCGCCTCAGAAGACTCGCCGACCTCACGCAACGTCTCGGCAAGACCGTTTCGACAAACGGCATCCCGAGGAAAACGAGCCACTGTTTCGCGGTAAACAGTGATCGCCTCAGAAGTCTCGCCAACCTCACGCAACGTCTCGGCAAGGCCGTTTCGGCAAACTTCATCCTGAGGAAAACGAATCACCGTTTCGCGGTAAACAGTGATCGCCTCAGAAGTCTCGCCAACCTCACGCAACGTCTCGGCAAGACCGTTTCGACAAACGGCATCCCGAGGAAAACGAGCCACTGTTTCGCGGTAAACAGTGATCGCCTCAGAAGTCTCGCCAACCTCACGCAACGTCTCGGCAAGACCGTTTCGACAAACGGCATCCCGAGGAAAACGAGCCACTGTTTCGCGGTAAACAGTGATCGCCTCAGAAGTCTCGCCGACCTCACGTAAGGCCTCGGCAAGCTGATTGTGGACCTGCGGATCTTCGGAGTTCACATCAACGGCCAGGCGGGCAAATTCAAGCCGCAGTTCCGTGCGGCTGCGGACTTTCATCTCGGTAGCGAGTTTGGAGGCGGTTTTGCCGGCCAGCTCGCGGTTGCCCTCAGCAACCTGCCGTTGGATCAACTGGTCAAGAAATTTTCGTGCGTTCGACAGTTTGTCACCGTCGATCTGAGCCACGATCGACTCGAATTCTTTTTCCCAGCGCTGAAACCTCTCATGCCCGGTCCCGCCCGCTGAGTCCTCGGCTGCCGGCTTGCGCGATTGCCTGGCTTTTGTCTTACGCAGCTTCTTCGCTGCCTTTTTGTCAACCGGCTGCTCTTTCAAAACGGGTTCCGGTGTTGCGCTGAGAATTTTAATCCACGACGAAACCACCGGGCCGATGCCGGGCAGTGATTTGATTCCAGGATGGCCCAACACGTCAAACGTTGCTGAAGACGCCTTTCCTCCGGCAGCAGCTCGGGCGACCTGGTAACACGCTCCGGCGGCGATCAGTCGGTCGAACAGTTCGGGCTTGTTGAGACTGTTTCCGCCAGTCGGGACAGCGACTTCGTCCCACGCTTCGACGGCGGCCTCAATATGCGGCTGATCGGTCTGAAGTTCGATCAGCAGTTTCTGAATAAGCGGCAGCTCGTCGGAAGCGGTCAGGTCGATGGCTCCGGCAAGGTCTCCAGCGTCCGGCATCGGAGCCTGATAAAGTCTCGCGACCAGCCAGTTGCGGACAGCTTCGTCGCTCAGACGGTTTTCGACACACTCAGCAGCCAGGACTCGGGTTTCTGAATCTTCTTCCGGGTCGAGCAGGATCAGCGTCATCCGCAACGCTCGGTCACAGTTCCAATCGAACTGCAATCTCCTGACGGCAGCAGCGCGGTCTTCGACGGGAAACTCAACAACGTCCGTCGCTCCGGCAAACAGATGCAGCAGGTCCGTGCGATCGCGTGGCGTGTCCACCCCCGGATCGTTGGCCTCGATTGAGTAGATGGATTCCCCGTCGATGAGGACGGCCAGCCCGGCCTGTCCAGAAACAATTGCCTGCATCAGTCTTTCCGCTCGGTAGCACCGGCTTCGTTGAGCTTTTTTGTCAGACTCCGCCAGAAAACCTGCTCGTCCTTATCCTTCGGCTTTGGAAGGCGATACGACTCAACACACTGCTGAGTCAGTTTACCGTGGATATGAACCTCGACGAAATCGTCCGTTTCAGTTGATCCGGTCTGTTTGAGCAGAATATCCGGATAATCGTCAGGGACTGTCGAGACGTCAACGGCGTCTGCCAGCTTGGCCACCGCCAGACGACTGCGGGTTGTCCAGTTCGACCTGAAACCAGGCTCCGGCCCGCTGGTCGCAGGAACAGAATTCTCGCGAGCAAAGACCAGGGTGTTTTTTTCAAACAGACTGGCCCGCGCGGCAATTGTTTTCGTTCGAAAGGTCAGGTGACACTTTCCGTAAGATTCCGGGCCGCACCCGTTTAACGACAACGCCGCGAAGTGGATTTCCTTGAGGTAGTGCGGAAAAAGCATCGCATCCACAGCCTGCCGCTGTTGATCCAGACCGTTGTCCTGAGGTTCGCGGTCGCCGTCGTCAACCTGACGGTAAAACGTTTTGAACAGCTCGCTGTCCTGGTCGACGATCCGACTGACCGTGTCCCACCGCTTCGCCATGACAGCCTGACTGGAATCAACCGCCCGCTCGAAGTCGGCAAGCTGCGACTCGGTCCCCTTCCCGACTGCAACGGCGCGAGCCTCTTCATACCGCTTTTGCAGTGCAGCCAGTTCGCCAGCATCTTCCGCTGCGCGAACGTTGGGAAATCCGACGTGCAACTGGCAGACGGAGCACGTCACGATGTGAGCCGGTATTTCGCTTCCGCAATGTGGACACTTCATTTCACGATCGCCCGCTCGCTCGCCCAAAATTCACACAGCCCGCCACCAGCACGTCCGTTTACGAGAACAGGTGATGCTAATCACTTCTGCCTGAATCAGAAAGCCGCCACGGCAGGGTTAAACTATGAACTAACCGCTCGCTCTGATGGACGATGCTGCTGGCGACATACTGGAATTCGCCGTTCAGTAGCGTGCCATTGAACACTTTGTCCATCTACACTTTCTCCGCAGAGCAGGTTGTCACAGGCAGAACCGTTTATGTAACTCCTGGAACTTCCAGGCCGAATCTCCGCTCGGCGATCGATGGGGTCTCTGAATGAATCGAATGCAGAATGACAACGAATGGAGCCCCGAGATGACGTACGAGCCTCAGCCGCGCGACACTTCAGACATTCAGATTTCTCCGGCCCTTCTGGAACTCACGGAAGAACTCGCCCGAAACACACACGAGGTGTGGGCTGAGCAACGAATTAAAGATGGCTGGACGTGGGGTAAAACTCGTGACGACGACGCCAGACATCACCCGGATCTTGTCCCGTACGACGAACTCGATGAATCGGCAAAACAGTACGACCGAAACACAGCTCTGGAGACGCTGAAGCTGATCCAGGCATTCGGCTACGTCATCACTCCACCGGGAGATGCCCTCTCAACCAGAGGCCACGGCACCTCCCTCTCCGCGTCCGCTCTTCTCCAGAAAATTCAACAGGCCGAATCAGACGCTTCGAGCGGTGCGGAGACCTCTAAGCCGGAACTCACGACATTGTTGAAAATCTGGGACTCCAGAAACGCCGATTCGTCCGAATGGAACTCCAGCCCCGAAGTCTATCGACGTCTGGCCAGGCGATTCATCAAACTGGGCGACGCGTCTCGGGGCGTTGAAGTCGCTCGCATTGCTTTGTCACTCAAGCCGACCGGTTCCGATAAAGACACTCCTGCGAAGTGGCATGACGACGTCCAGCTACGACAGATCCAGGGGCACGCTCTGACCCGATGTGGCCACGTAGACAAAGCGCAGCAGGTTCTGCTCTCGCTTTACCACGAAGGTGCCCCAGACGAAGAAACGCTCGGACTGCTCGCCAGGACGTACAAAGATCAGGCGTTTGCGCCGACGGTTTCTTCCGAGGAACAACCGACGATTCTCGCAAGATCTCTGGAATTGTATGAGCAGGCGTACGTTGAATCCGACAGCTTCTGGACCGGCAGCAACGTCGCCACACTGAACCGGTTGCTCGGAAAGGAATCCGAGTCCAAACGCATCGCCACTGACATTCGAAACAAATGTCTGGAAGAGCTGACCAACCTGCAACGTGCAGGCAAGATCCCATCGGATACGCTGTGGCATCTTGCAACGCTCGGTGAGGCCGCTCTGAACCTGGGGAATTTCGAACAAGCGGAGAACTACTACAGCAAGGTTTACAAAGCAGCTCCTGGAAACTTCGGTGACCTGATCACTGTTCGTCGACATGCTCGCTGGCTTCTCGAATGGTGGCGTGACCACGGTAACGTGCATGCTGTCGAGCCAGGCGTGCTCGACGAGTGGATCCCTATTTCCAAAGTCGTCGTCTTTTCGGGTCACATGATCGATCGCCCTGACCGTTCCACGCCGCGATTTCCCCCAAAACTGACTGAGTCAGTGCAAAAAACAATTGAGAAGTGGATCGACGATAACAAAGCATTTATTGGTTATTCCTCTGCAGCCTGTGGTTCGGACCTTCTTTTCCAACAGGCCATCCAGAAGCGAGGTGGTGCCTCGCACATCGTGCTGCCCTACGACCGAAAACAGTTCAGGAAAGACAGTGTCGAGTTTGCCGGAGACGAATGGTCGACTCTGTTCGATGAGGTTCTGAAGAACGCCACCCAGGTGACCATCGCGTCGCCACAAAGAACACAGGGAGACGGTATCAGCTACGACTATGCGAATCAGGTCGTACACGGTCTGGCAACGATTCGCGCCCGGGAATTACGCAGTAACAACGGGCAACCACTCGGACTGGTCGTCTGGAATAATCAACCTGGCGACGGCCCCGGAGGCACGGCGAGCATCGTGAACAGATGGAGATGCCAGGAAATGCGTGTCAACCAGATTGATCTTTCAGCATCGCCTGGCAGCGACGATGGTCTGCTCCCAATTATTCATGAGCCAGGTGCGCCAGAGATTGTCTGCCCAGCAACAAAGGTTAGCGACGACAGCACCCAGGTCCGAGCAATGCTGTTCGGAGACGCTGTCAATTTCAGCAAGCTGGACGAAACTCAAGTCGTCGCCTTCATGGACCACTTCATGACGCCCATCGCCGGCATACTCAAAAAATATGCCGAATCGAACATCGTCAGAAACACGTGGGGCGATGGACTGTACCTTGTCTTTAAACAGGTTAAGGACGCCGGAAACTGCGCACTCGATATCTGCCACTACATTGAGGAACAGATACCAGACGGCTGGGATGCACACGGACTTCCGGAAGACTTGAACATTCGGATTGCTTTACACACCGGCCCGGTACTGGGCTGCGACGACCCGATCACTGAACGCTTCAACTGCACCGGCACCCACGTCAGCAGAGCCGCGCGCCTTGAACCCAAAACACCTCCTGGGCAGGTCTACGCCAGCCAGGCGTTCGCCGCAATGTGTGCCGAAGACGAAGTCATGGACTTCCACTGTGAATATGTCGAACAACTCAACTGGGCCAAGAGCTACGGCTCCTTCCCGACATTCGTCCTGAGACGTGCCGAATAGCGGTCCAGCATTGCCGAATACTCGACACGACGTGTCAGTGATGGTGTCCGACGACGCGACCAGTTGTTGGGTTCAGCCGGTAGGCCCTTCCGTCGACAGGGCAGACAGGTATCTCCGCTCCGTAATATTCGTCGGCCTGCAACTGGTTCACGACCTTTGGTGTTTTGCCGTTCGCCAGGAAAAATTTCTCGGCGGCGACAATAAGCTGGGCCGTGTATTCAAGGCAGACTCTGGCTTTCGCGTTGCTGCCGGATTTGCCGATTCGTGGCAGAACCACCGACGCAATCACACCGATAATCGTCACCACAAGCAGTAATTCCAGCAATGAAAAGCCGCGACGCAAAGACCTTGAATCTGGTCTCCCGCGCTGGTCTCTGGCAATCAACATCGAGTCGCCTGCGTTCATGATTTCGGTGGTCAGCCAGTTTCCGCAACAACTATCGGAACGAAGTGCTGGACGACAATCGCCCGTTTATTAACACCGACTTTGGCGGTGACGCTACTTCGTTCCAGTCGAGAATCCGCAACGAGCCAGACTTCTCCGGATACTCGAAGGCACCGATCTCGTACGCGTTGAACATGGGTCGTGAAAGTCCCTGAATATCCACAGAGGTCAATTTACCTGGTGACGTCCCGGCATTGATCGCCGGTGAACCTGCAGCCAGTCGATAGTCGCCTTTCGCATGGTCGACAAATCTCGGAGGCTTGAGCACGTCACCTGCCCCAGGTTCGATATTGATGTACTTGCGCTGCTGGCCGAACAGCAGATTGTGACCAACGTCGACATTTCCGCCGCCCCGGTAGATTCCGTAGGCGCTGGCATTCTTCGCTTTCCTGTCACCGTTAGCGATGATGTTGTTTCGAATGCTGCCTTTGCCGCCAAGATGCCAGACGCCATAGCGGTTGTCGACAATCGAGTTGTTCCAGATCTCAGCCGTACCCTTTCCAGAAACGTCAACGGCAACCCCATACGACTGGTTACGGGCAGTCACGTTGTTAACGATTTCAGCATTGTTGACCCGATAGGCGAAGATGCCCGCAGAATTACCAGTCACTTGATTTCGGCGAGCAACGATGCTCGATGCGCCAGGATTCTGATGGCCATAAGCCATCAAACCATAGCTGCCACTGTCTTCGATTGTTGAATCCGAGACATCGACCGAACCATCATAGTGCAGGACACCGTAACCTCGATTTCGTGCGATCGTTGTCTTTGTCAAAGTGCTCCCGGCTCGCCACGAGTAGATCCCGTGACTGCGATTGTCAGCGATCGTCGTCCCGGACACATTCAGACGACCATCACCCAGCATCGTCGCGTTCACTCCGCCGCCGCATTTCACAACCTTTGAATCCGTCAGCGTCACCTTCTGATTCTCTGCTTGTGAATTGCTGACGACGACTCCCCAACTGGAAGCCCCCGAAATGGTCGTGCCCTCGATCAAACATTCTGGACTGTGGAATTGATAAATTCCGTAGCGACCTCCGCTAATCAGCGAGTCGCGACATTCCAGGTTGCCGTAATACTGAAGAATTCCGTAGCCGTTATCGTTGAGCTTAAACCCGGACATCTTCACGTCCGTCCGATTGGCATAGATACCGATTCCGTTGTCTGTAATCTCAATTCCGGAATCAGCATTCAGGTCAATACGTTGCCCCGACAGATACAGGCCTGTTCCTCGGTTCCTCAGAATCTTCAACGTCGATTCTGGCAGCACTTCGAACGAGGCATCCTTCACGTAAAGGCCATATCCGGAATTGTCCTGGATCGAGACGTTTGCAAGTGGAATCGGACGCTTGTCTCCCTGCCCATCAATGTAGACGCCGTGGCCGCATGAGGACACGATCGAATCGGAAACCGAAAACTTCTGACCGTAGCCGTAGACCCCCCAACTCCGAGCCCCCGAGCACTTCAGATTCTTCCCGGAAAACTCAAGCATCCGATAAGCCAGCAAGCCGTAGGTGCCAGCTTTTTGAATCGTTACTCCGTCGACGTCGCACACTCCGCCGTTCACGTAGAGTGGAATATTTGATGAAGACAACGTCATACCACTAATCTTAGACGTGCAGTTCGCGAGATAGATCCCGTATCCACAATTGTCGACGCGGATGTTCGATTTCTTCGAAAGCGTGATAGAACTCGATGCCACGTGCAGCCCGGTTCCCGAACACTTACTGAAAGTCAGGTCATTGAGCGTTGGGCTTTTCTTTCCGGTCGTTTCCTGAATGTAGAGCCCCTGTTGTGAACCCGAGAACTCCGACTTTTCAACCAACAGATTCTGCCCATGCGCATACAGACCCCAGCTTCCCGTCGTACCGAACTGACTGTTCGTCACGCTTAGTTGATCCATCGACGAGCTGTAGACTCCCAGACTCTTTGATGTGCGTATCACAAGTCCATCGACCGCTGCCGTGCCTTGATAAAGATTCAACGGTCTCTGTGAACCGGACAGATCCAGTCCCTGCAGCGTCGACCTGCAACTATTCAGCGTTATCGCATAGGCGCAGTCCGAAAACGTCAAATGACTGTCTTGAGATACAACGACTGGCGAATTATCACACCGCAGACCGTACGAGCACCCAGAAAAGTTCAGACCACGCAGCGTTGGTGCATCCGTCTGATTGAGTTCCCGAACATACAGTCCGTGCTTCGTACCATCGAATGTTGAATCGATAATCGACAATTTCTCGCCGTGTGCATGGACTGCCCAGCTTTCCGTCGCTTTGAAACGGCAGTTTCCCAACTCAAGCTGCGTCATATTAGCAGTGTAGATGCCGTAACTTTTTGAATTCGATACATCGATTCGCGAAATTCGAGCTTCTCCACCATAAACAGAAACCGCACGCGTATCGCCACGAGAAATAATCCCGGACATCTCCGATCGACAATTATTCAACACCACACCGTAAGTGCAGGACGATGTGGTAATTGCTGATTCGAGAGCAGGCACGATCACAGAGTTCTGGCAGTACAGCCCCTGGACACACTCATTGAAGGCCAGTTGGTTCATGTCGATCGTTGACTTGTTATCAACACCGCGGACATACAGGCCGTTCTTTGATTTGTCGAACGAACAGTTGCGAATCAGTACGTCGTGAGAATGCAGGACGGCTGCGTATGAGGCCGCGTCGCTGAACCGGCAATTCAGCAGAGCACCATTCGCAAGATTTGAACCATAAGCTCCATATACGTTACCAACAAAATCACAATTACTGGCAATCAGTCTTCCCGAGTAGACCAGCCCTCCGTAGTAAACGTTCTGAAACCGACAGTTCACCACGGTCACCGACGCTGATACCCCGTTGGCATAAACGCCGTAATACCGACCATCATTCAGTGACGGCCCGAAGATCAGCCCTTCGAACTGCACGCTGGCATTATTGCTCACAGTAAATGCCCAGCGATTCAATGCGGCGACAACGACATTCCCCCGATCTCCCGTAAACCGGCCGGTCGTGTCAGCGACGATTCTCAAGGGGCGTGCCAGCAAGGCATTGGCCTGACCGGGCCCGCCTTGGCCGTCACCAAACGAATCATTCGCCAGTGCTCGAACTGCCCCTCCCGACGAATATGTTCCGGCACCGATGTAGACCGTGTCGCCGTATGTCAGATTCTGCTGAAGCGCCCGGGCTACTGTCTTGAACGAACTATTTGCAGACGTACCGCTGTTGCGGTCGTTACCGCGAGTTCTCACGTAGTAAGTGCGTGCGGAAACTGACTTCTCAGCCACACAAACGGCGATAACTGAAAGCAGCAGGATGCAGGCATGTCGTTGAAAACGTTGCATTGATAGTTCTTAATTAAATCTCAGCAAGACATCACCAGCTCGATACGCCGGGTCGAAACAAAGGCGAAAACCAGAGCAATTTCAGAATTCGTTTTCTGTGTTCTGCTGGAGCGTCACAGGGGAATCAATAGCTGTTCCCAGTACCGATTCCAGCACAGAAACCATCAAAACTGTCTAGAACGAAGGTAGAGTTGGAAGTTCGTCGATTCCCGGAAGATGCGGTTCCAGCGAAAGCTCCCCAACCGGTAATTCCGGAGGTTTCGGGAGATCAAACTCGTCCGGCAGTTCAGCAATAGTCGCCAGCGATTCTTCCGGTAGAGAAGCCGGTACCGGAGGAAGATCGTTGATCGCACTGCCAGTCAGGGACCGACTACGACTGCCCCCACGCGGGCTGGTCAATTCTGCCAACTCGTCGGTCAAACTTCCGAAACCCTGTTCCAACGATCGGCGGGCAACAGAACTTCGTGGACTCTGCCGATCGACCGCTCTTTTCTGCGGTAAGCCGGAAAGCTGCTGGTTTACGATTGGTTGCTTGAACAGTGCGACCGTCCACCGTTCGGTCCGTTGCTGGAGCGTCACATTCGGAGCGTCGAGAGCAACGATCGTCACGCCGTTTACTGAGTCACCTTCCTTCACTGATTGAAGATGGCCACCTATCGAAAGCAGTGCTCTGGGATCGCGGTCTTTGATCTGACTGAAGCCAATCACACGAACGTGAGCGTGATGAATTTCGGCAACTGACGCACTGTCAGGCAAAGCAACAGCCTTCTCAACCTCTGGCGGACTAAAGAACGAGGTGTTTGACGGAAACGGAGGTCTGAACCCGCCGGATTCTGACAGGAGTAGAGAATCAACGTCAGCAGACGAGTCATCCACCAGCAGCGTCTCTGGCTCTTCTTCATCATCCTCAGAAACAACATCAACGCCCGAACTTCCATTTCCACACCCCGGAACCAGAGCCGTCATCAATGCGGCGATGAGTATCCAATGCCACTTCATATCCAGCCCCTCCAGGCAACAGCGATCGAGGCAGCCAGGCAATTTCACGCACTTCGATGCGCAATCCTGACCGCACATCAACCCACACCTCTGAATCAAACTCCTACTTCACACTTCCAATGCGTGCCAGCGATTTGGCTACCCTGCAGGGCCCACACTCACGATCTCAGGCATTCACCTCAGCCTTTTCCTTTTGATTTCCGTGTCTGCGTTTCCACGCCGCAGCAGACGTTGCCAAATTGCTACCGCGTTGACATTTCGCTTGCCCGGCTAATTTTCACGATCCAGGTTCATGTCGTTACGGGAAATCCTTCGTCGATCAACAAGCAGTAAAGCATCGTGAGGGAACAGCGTCGGCAAATTCATTCGCGACGCCCCGGATAAACAAGTGAGGACTCATCATGGCTGAATCTCGGCATCGACTATTACTGGTCGAGAGCGATCCGCTGCTGGCAGAAGTGACTTCCTATCGACTGCAGCTTCTCGGATACCAGGTCGTCGTTGCGGAAACGACGGCAGAGCTGTGGACTGGCGTGGATAAACATCGTCCACATGCCGTGCTGCTGAACCTGGACATCGCCGAACTGCATCCCATGGAGCTGCTTGAACAGCTCGCCAGCGACACGGCAACTGCGGAACTGCCCATTATTGCTCTTTCAAAAAACTCCGATCTCGATCAGGTCGAACGCGTGTGGAAAAACGGAGTCAGCGACTATCTGGTAACTCCGTACGACCCGGTCATTCTGGAAAGAAAGATCGCCCGGCTCCTTGCAGAAATCCCACTGACATCCGGTACGGACGACGTTGTCGGCTCAGACACCGATGTCCTCGAAACCGAACCTGTTGCTGACAATCGTGAGCCTGAAGAAATCGGCGTCTAACACTGCCCTCCGGGAAACACGACAATGAATCTTGAGAGAACAAAAAAATGGCAGGTCGACTTGGCGACATCCTGATTGAACGTGGACTCGTCAGCGAAGAACAGGTTGCCGATGCCCTCGCTTCCCGAGGCATGCTCGGCGAATCACTGTTGAACCAGGGCATCATCACCAGAAATCAACTCGGCGATGCACTGTCTCAACAGTTCGAAGTGCCGTACGAAAACATCGTTCCCGAAGATATCCCGGAGCAGATGGTTCGTCTGATCCCCGAAGCCTTCTCCAGACGCCGCCGGCTGGTACCGATTCGAGTCCGCCGCGGGTGGATGCTGCTGGCGATGGAAGCTCCCGACGATATCGAGGCGATCTCTGAAGTCGAACTGATCACTGGCTACAAGGTCGACCCGGCGATATCGATGCGAGAAGACATCATGTCGGTGATCGATCGCAGTTTCGACGAGCGATTGACCGCTTGCCAGACAGCCGTCGACATCCGACTCCAGGAACTGGAAGCCGCGCGAGATGCCGGAGTTCTGGAAGTTTCTGTCACGCAGGCCGACGAAGAAGCGCCAGTGGTCCGAATGGTACGCTCAATCCTGATGGGTGCCGTCAACGCTGGTGCCAGCGACATCCATCTCGAACCACATAGCCCGCAGATGCGAATTCGCTATCGCATCGACGGCGAACTTCAACAGGTTATGACGATCCCGAATGACAGTGAAGAAGCCGTCGTTGGTCGAATCAAAGTCATGGCCGACATGGATACGACTGAGAAACGACGACCGCAGGACGGCAATCTGACTATTGAAGACGCGGGCCAGCGTGCAAGCTTTCGTGTGAGCTGTATCCCGACGGTCGACGGCGAGAAAGTTGTCATGCGGGTACTTGATGAAAACAACAAGGCATACGGCTTTGAATCACTCGGAATGCCACAAAAAGAAATTGAAATCTGTAGGGACCTGATCCAGAAGCCGCATGGAATGATCGTCGTTACCGGGCCAACTGGTTCCGGAAAAACAACGACGATGTACACAATGCTGACAAGTATCGACTCGAACGAGAAGAACGTTTCCACAATCGAAGACCCGGTCGAATTTCGTCTGCCAGGTATTAACCAGGTGCAGGCCGACAACGATCACGGCATGGGCTTTGCCAATGGCCTGAAGTATTTGATGCGGCAGGACCCAGACGTCATCCTGGTCGGAGAAATTCGTGACCACGAGACCGCTATGGCCGCCGTGCAGGCAGCGCTGACCGGCCATCTCCTCATCAGCACGCTGCACACAAACGATGCCATTGGATCGGTATCGAGACTCAACGACCTCGGGCTTGACTATTTCAAAATCGCCGGAGCATTGCTTTCCGCAATGGCGCAACGGCTGCTTCGAAAAATCTGCACGAATTGTCGAGAAGAATCTGTCCCGAATCCAAAATTGCTTGATTACCTGCTGGAAGGAAAACCACTCCCTGACGGTGCTCAGTTCTACAAGGGAGCTGGCTGCCGAAAGTGCCTCGGGACCGGCTACGCGGGACGATTGCCTATCTATGAAATCCTGCAGGTTTGTCCGGAACTGGAACGAGGTATCGAAGCTGGCCTACCCACTTCAAAACTTCGTGAGCTTGCCATCCGAGAAGGCATGACCCCTCTGGCCGCTGCTGGCATGAAGGCCGCCCTCGAAGGCCAAACGACTGTCGAGGAAGTCTACTTCAAGCTCTCAGGATAAAAGTATCCACTTCAATACTGTCGCGCCGACATTCGTGCGGGAATCCGAAACGGAAATAACAAATGGCATCTACAGTCGCCGTTAAGAAAAACGAAAAGCAGGGTCTGGAAGGATTCCTCAAAAAGTTGTCCGACATTCAGATCGGCGGTTCACCTGGACTGAAAATCCGTAAGAAAGACATGGTCTACATCTTCCGGAACCTGTCCACTCTGCTCGGCAACGGACTTTCACTCAACAGAGCACTGGCAACGCTGCAGGAAGAAAAGTCGCTTAAGAAATATCAGGGGCTGTTCAAGACAATGGAACAGTGTGTCAACCAGGGTTCAACACTCAGTTCGGCGCTGAAGCAGTTTCCTGATGCGTTCGACGAACTGATGGTTCATCAAATCGCAATCGCCGAACGCACCGGCTCTCTGGTGGAAACAATTGGTCGGATCACTGATCAACTTGAAAATGGCGCCAACATCCGCGCGTTAATTATCAAAAAGCTGACATACCCCTGCATGCTGTCCGTCGCCGGGGTCGGCTCAATGACCTTTATGCTGCTTTACGTTGTCCCAACATTTGAAAAAATGTACGCCGATGCGAAGGCCGAACTACCAGCAATCACACAGTTTTTGATTGTCGTTGGTCGCATCCTGACGGACTACCTGGCCATCGTCTCCGGATGTCTTGCCGCCACAGTCGCGATCTCTATCGCAGTCTGGCGGAACGCCAACGGCAGAATGCGAGTTGAAAAACTTCTTTTCAAAATACCTCTACTGGAATCATGGCTGCGAAGCATTGCTGTCCTGCAATTTACCGAAGTGCTCGGAAATCTAATGGACTCCGGATTTACTCTCGCCGAAGCACTTCCTCACACCAGCAAAGCAATTACCAACAGCGTCGTCCGGCGAAGTGTGGAAGACCTCCATAAAGCAATTGTCCGAGGCGAACGATTCAGCCGAGAGTTGCTCAAGCGGTCACACATTTTTCCACCAGTCGTCACACAGCTTGTCATTATCGGCGAACGAACCGGAACTCTTCCCAAAGCAACTCAACAGATCCGACTTCATCTTCGCAAGGAAGTCGAGCGGTACACCAATCTGCTCACCGGGGCGATTGAGCCTGTCATGACCATCGGTCTCGCGTCGGCCATTGGCGGAATTCTACTTGCAGTTTACCTGCCGATGTTTGACATGATTGGTGCCATGAATCACTAACTCGACCGAGCCACGTTGGCCGAACTCCAAGGGAGTAACAATCATGAAACCCCGGACCTCACCCCACCAATCCAACAGATCGGGGTTCTCTCTTCTTGAGGTTCTTGCCGTCGTGTCCCTGATGGGCATCGTGGCAGCGATCGTCATCCCTCGGCTCAGTTCACACTCGCAGGATGTGAGGATCAACGCCTGTCACATACATCGTGGAAACATCGAAGTTCAGGCTGAGTTGTGGTTTCGTAACCGTGGCAGATGGCCAGCCAGTAACCTAAGCGATATTGGAACCACAGACCGGTACTTTCCCGACGGTCTACCATCCTGCCCGGTTGACAACTCGCAATACACCATCACCCAATCGACTGGTCGAGTCGTTGGGCACAATCATAGCCGGTGAACAACAGGCGGCGGCCTGAACGTGAGTAAAACACCTCACAACATGAGTCATAAAGTAGGCGGCACCTCGCCAGAACGGAGGTAGGTTACAGGCAACTTCACAGTAAAAGCTGCTGCGTACTTAATGACTCAGGGCGAGTCATATTACACTAGTGAGTGATTTTCACTTGAATCTCACTCAATATCCAACAGCCCGGGCGGGCACACACAGGGGGAGAAAATTATGGTTACCTATCGTCACCGCACTTCAAGCAAGCGTCGTGCAGGATTTTCGCTACTCGAACTCCTGGCTGTCGTCACGATTCTCGGCATCATTGCCGTTGTCGTGATTCCTCGCGTTTCAGTTTCAGCCGAAGCAGCCAAGACGAACGCTCACATGCAGAATGTTGCTGAAATCAACGGTGCCGTTGAACGCTGGTACTTTGAAAAGGGGAAGTACCCGAAAGCAAATCTCAGCGACATTGGAGCGGATGCCAACTACTTCCCGGACGGCATTCCTAAGAATCCACTGAACGATAAACCATACAAACTCAATTCGAAGAATCGAGTGCAGTAAGGCGATCGAGAAGCAATGATGGACTTACAACCAGGCCATCTCAGAACCAATCGACGACGGGGAGTCACCTTACTGGAACTCCTCGTCGTCGTGACGCTTATGGGCACCTTGTCGACTGTTGTTGTCACTCGCTACGGGCGAAATATCTTTAGTGACATGGACGCCCGCAGCGAGGCTCATCAGCTTTGGCTTGATCTGCAACATGCCAGATCGATTGCTGTTCGGAACGGGACAGCAGCCTCAGTTCAGTTTTCTCAGGCGAGTGGAAAATTGACAGGCTATCGCATTGTGGAAGGCTCGGCTGACAAACAGAAGGTCGTGGGCGAACCGTCGGTTTTCAGTTCGGACATTCGAATTACAGCAACTTCACCAACCGTTCAATTTACATTCGAAGGGCACGCCGCCCGCGCCTGCCAGATAAACGTCAAAGGGCCTAACCGGTCCTGGGTGCTGAATGTCGTACCGCTCAGCGGTTCGGTCAGGATTTCGGAGAATCAGCTATGAAGTCTCAGCAGGCTCAACGCAGACCAGTTCGTCAAGGGACGACACTGCTTGAACTCGTTGCCGCTTCAACAGTAATTGCCGTCACGCTGGTCCCTGCCCTGCGGATCATGCGGGACAGCCTTCGAGTTTCCCGTCAGCTGGAAGTTCGCGAAGCCATGGCCACGATCGCCATGTCGGTCCTTGAGCAGGAATCTGCCGGTGTTTCAGGACGCTGGATAATGCAGACAAGAACGCATCGCCAGCCAGGTCGAGACTCCGGCTACCCGTCGGTCGTTGCCGTGTCGACCACCACTGATTCGGTCGCTACAGGCGGAATTCCTGGTTCGCTGGCAGTCGTCAGAGTAACCGCTTTTGAAGACACTAACCGAACCGGGAGCCTTGATAACAACGAACCTTCAATCACTTTCGCGACGAAGATTGCCGGGTTAACCAGTTACCGTTTCGAGGCACAGGGATCATGAATCGTGGAACAGGCCAGAAGATTCGCAGCGGTTTCTCGCTGCTCGAAATGATTATCGCGATGACGCTGTTGTCGCTGGTGATGTCCGCCGTTTCCGTTGTACTTCGGACCGCGCGAGATGCATGGGATGCTCATGAATCTGACAGCGTGCGACTTCGAACCGCCCACGCCTCTGTTCGACATATCGTGCGATCTGCCCGCGAAGCCAGCGAAATCGTCAACATCACCACTGGCGTCACGTCGAATGCTCGACTGACGATTCGTCTGACGGATGGCGACACGCTGACATGGCAGCATGATTCCAGACAGAAAACCATTTCGTTGACGCAGACAAGCGTCTCCAGCATTCCGACAGTCATCGCTGAGAATGTTGAAACGCTCGAGTTTGTTCCGTACCGCATTGACGGGGGAGTATTCACCTCAAATCTGATCGATCGAGCACAGGAGATCGAAGTGCGAGTTGGTGTTCTGCTTCCTCATGAAACACCAGTCCTTCGCCAGGCGGCAGCGAGAGTCTGGCTTCGTCCGTTTGGAAGGAATCGGCCTGCTTAAACCAGTTTCATGCTTTCCATGCAGAAGCTGGCCTCCGGAATAGCCATTGTTTCCTTTGTGATCTCCTGCAGAACACCGAAAACGAATTCTGAGAGTGCTCCAGATGATCAGAAACCATCCAATCTGTCATGCAGTTTCGGCGGCAAGCCCCCGACGGCTCGAAAACGCGCAACGAGCGCGTCGAGGCGCAGCGCTGCTCGCCTCCATGTTCGTCATGTCGGCAGTTTCGATGATCGTCATCGGGATTCTGCAAACTGAAACAGTTCAGTTCGCCGCACTTAGAAACACGATCGACTACGACCGCGCGCGATATCTGGCCGAGGCCGGGATGAACCACGCGCTCTCCACACTCGAAACGGACATTTCGTGGCGGGGAACAATCAGAAGAACCGAATTCCCCGCCAACAGCGGTGAATATTACACAGCACTCGCCGTGGACGGCCCCAGTGGTACGGTTCAGGTTATCGGGGTTGGTGAAGCCGGAAGTTTCTCCAGAACGGTTCAGGTTAACGTCAAACAGGGTGGCTGAATTCGAAAACAAATTACCAACGACATCCGGCGACAGACTCCTCCAAATTTAATTCGTATCGGGCAGGCCGTCGGGTGCTAACAGAAGACTGAGTACGGGCATGGGAACATCCAATAACAAGCAGTTCGAGCGAAAAGTCGCTATCGGGTTGACGAGCAACGACCTCACACTGCTGATCCTCGAAAAGTCTCTGAGCGGCGATATCAGCCGGGTGCGAGACCGACACCTGATCTGGCGTAAGGAAGCGGCGGACCTGCACAGCGAGCAGGGGCAGAAAGAGTTGACCAGTGCGCTGATTGATCTTGCGGGCACTGAAAAACTTCAGGGCGTCCCGATTCACATTGCATTAAGCAGCGACCTTTGCGTCACTCGCGTCATCTCTGGTGAGAATGATCACGTCCGGCAGGAGCTACATGAACTGATCGAAAGAAGCAGCGGCTATCTGTCACTGGGTGTTGGCGACAAGCTGACCGCCGTCAGCGAGGCCGCGATCGACGCTCGTCGGAGACACGTCTGGGTCACCGTGGCCAATCGCGCGATCATGGAAGCGCTCGACGACGCATTTGAAGCCGCTCGTCTGAAAGTTGTCCGCATCGAACATTCACTGGCGGCTCTCAGCCGGGTTGTGCAGGCCACAGGCGACGATGCAGACGCCCCTGTTATCGTGATCGACGTTGCCGACAGCGGCGTCGATGTTGGGATTTCTTATAACGGACAGCTGCTGCTCGACTATCGGCCTTCCGGAAGCAATGCCAAGGACAGCGTTGGAGTCATCATTGCCCGGCACACGAAACGTCTGCAGCGCTATATCGACCGGTTACTGAGAGGAAAATCTCCAATCAGTCGCGTCTGTCTTTGCGGGAAAACCGAAGACGTCGGCAACGTCCGGGAACAACTTGAGAAACTTGAAGAAGCGGGCGAGATCACGCTACGACTGCTGACACCAGGTAACGTCCCCACGGGATGGGATCTCACCGACGAAGCCGCCAACGATTCCAGTCTGACCGCTGACCTGGGGATTCTGCTGGAACAAACGGCAGGCTCGATTGCCAACGAGTATCCAAACCTGCTGGACCCGCTGCGTGAATCTCGACGCCGCCCGATTCTCAAACCGCTACTTCGGATGGGCTGGCCAATCCTGGCAACAATCGCTGCTTCAATCCTTGTGTGGTCGGTCACGCTTTTTGAAGCCATCGAAACGAAGATCTTTGAATCTCAACTGACCAGCCTTGAAGAAGACGTTGAACGCGTGAATCGGCTGCACCAGGAGGCAGTCATCGCCCGATCTCGAGTCGCCCATCTACAACGCATCGCCGACAGCCTGGAAATGCGTCCCTGGGACCAACTGATTCAACGCGTCGGTCAAAGCCTCCCGCGAGGTGTCTGGCTGGAATCCATCCAGGTGGACCGGGCCGGAAACGTCACGATCGGTGGAACAAGCCATTCCGAAGATGGACTGTTTGAGCTGGTCGAGTATCTGCGAAAAGTCCCCGACCTTTGGCGAGTTGCTCTGGAGAGTACCCAGCAGAATCATCTGGAAAGTGGCCCGGCCACCCAGTTCGCCCTGAGCGCGTCGATCCACCCAGTTCAGGTGGCCTCTCGTTTTGACGAAGGGATCGGTTCCGATGTCCGTATCGTGTGGTTGCCGGATGACTCAACACTTTCCAACCCCGGCGACAAAACAACAGCCGAACGAAATCGTAATCCCATTCGCTGAACCATTTGACGGAAACCTGCAACGACCAGACAGCAGATCCATCGTTAGTGAAAACAGAACCACGGGGATATCCCTCCCCGGAGGACGACACCGCCATGAATAACCCGCCCATTGAGAGGCTTATCACTCACCCGCGTCGCGGATGGATCGTCACGACCGCTACGCTTGTGACAGGTCTGTTATTCCTTCTGCCAGCGATCGATTCATACAACCTTGAGAAAGCACGTCTCGACGAAATATGTGTTGAACTCGACAAAAGCCGCACAGAGATCACTCGGTTTGAGTCGTGGCAACATCGCATCGAAGAACAGGGAGAACTTCTTAAACAGCTCGAAGCTCGCGCCTTCATCGGTCCACAGGTCGAAGCGTTCAGAACAGAACTGGTCGACTTGATTCGTAAGTCAGACTGCACGATGCGGAGAGTTCGTCTGAGTGAACCAAGTTATCGCGGATGGCTGGCCGAGAACGACGATCCGTTGCTCGATCAACCGCCTCATAACGCTGAGGGAGAGACTCCCTACTTCCTGGAAACCCGTCATCTGGCTTTGTCGGTCGAGGGGGCGCTCGACCGAATTCAAGAGCTTCTTGGCGAGCTTCACGCAACAGATCGACTCGTCCATTCGGCGTCAATGAGCATCCGTCGGGCAGACGGAGGCTCTAACAACGTTTCGCTCGACATCGATCTGGTGCTGTTCAATCTGCTGCTGAAATCTGCTGTCGAAACGTGAGGAGCGGGTTGGCTCTAACCCGCATGGAGGGGGCAATGAGAACCTGCATCGACGAAAAATGCGAACCAGCAAATCGATGTCCGTCGCCATTAAAAATCCTGACCGTTCTCGTCGCGCTGAGTGGAATCATTGCTTTGCCCGAACTGGCGACTTCCCAGGAATCTGACAAGGTTTCCGACTCGCTGCCAGGCCAGAACCTGACCGCCATGCTGGAAACTCCCGGCAGTCTGACGTTGCGGGATGCCACGCTGACGGAAGCTCTTTTCGCTCTGCGTGAGCAGTGGCACATCGACATGGTTGTCGCGGACAACGTCGAAGGAAACGTCAACGCCACGTTCTCTTCCACATCGCTCCGCGAGATTCTTGACTCACTTCTCCTGAGTCGCGGCTACGGCTACCGCGTGCTGGGAAACAGCATCGTGGTCCTGCCGCTCGACCAGCTAGGCGCGCTGAAGCCGCTCTTCAAGTCGCAGATGATCCCCCTGGAACATGTTGACCCCGATGAACTTCTCAGTGTCGTTGAGCTGTTGCTTTCACCAGAGGGCAAAGCACTTTCTATCCGATCGGCAAAGAGCATCATGGTGCTGGACTATCCGGACCGGACGGCAATGATTCGAAAGCAGATCGAGGAACTGGATGCGAAAGCGAAATCCAGTTTTCCGACCAGGCCAGCAGGAACGTCATCAACCGGCGGCTCAACACCGTTGATCAGCACGCCGTCAGTACCGACTCCAGACATCTCGTTCCCACAACCACGTGAACGCCAGCCCGATCCGTTCTCGAATCCTTCGCCCACGTCGACCGCTCGCCCACAGAATCCGGCGCCTGCTTCAAAAGCCGGTGAGGATACCATCGACGATTCAACTGTCGAACTGGACGTCCGCGTATTTCGTCCTCAGTACGTCACGGTCCAGACACTACTTCCGGCCATCGAAAGCCTGCTCAGTCGCAACGGACGCACAGCCGTTCTCGAAAAAGAAGACCAGGTCGTCGTGGCCGATGTGAAGGGGCAGATCGATGTCATTGAGGAAGCCATTCTGGCGCTCGACCGCCCCCGTCCTCAGGTTCGGATCTGGGCCATGATTTACGACTGCGGGCTGGAAGATGTCGAGCGGATCGGAGTCAACTGGAACGCTCGATTCTTCGGCCGTTCAGTTCGAACCGACGGAACCCCAGCCGACCAGATCGGTCTCAGCTCGCTGACCGCAGTCGCTCCCGCAATGGGAGTTCCCAACGGAGCCTTGACGCTGGCGACGCTGGGTTCCAACGTCGAAGTGAGCGCGATCATCAACGCACTCAACACGTCGTCAGACTCAAAGCTGCTGGCCGATCCAAATGTCGTCGCGGCCAATCACGAATCCGCGAAAATCGAAATCGTCACCGAGATCCCCTACCAGCAGCTGACAGAAGGTCTCGAAGGCGGTTCGATCGGTACGACCGCATTTCGAGAAGCTGGCGTCACCCTGGAAGTCACTCCGCACATTGCTCGCGATGACACAATTTCCCTGGCGATCAACCCGAAGTTCAGCGTCCTGGCCGGCTTCACCGAAAATGACGAACAGCCCATCATTGATCGCCGCGAGGCGAAAACAACTGTCCGGGTTCACAACGGCGAGACGTTTGTTCTGGGCGGACTTCGGCAGAGAACGAAGATTCAAAATCGATCCGGCATTCCGTATCTGAAAGATCGAAAATACATCGGCAAGCTTTTCCGATTCCAACAGGACACCTTCCGCGAAAGTGAGCTTCTGGTCTTCATCACTCCTCAGATAATCGCACCTTCCGCTCCAAGAACGCTGCGTGAGGATATCGCGTCGGACTTCATCAACGAAGAGCTGGACTGCAACCGTCGCGCCCCCGGAGTTTGCTGGCCATGCACCAACGACGATGTCTGGAAATCCGGCGGCCCACGGAATCTGAATAATCCGTTGACCACTCGCGTTCACTCAGCTGCGCCGGATGTTTCGCCGGACATGCTGCCATCAGAAATTTCCCCTCTCATCGAATCAGGAAGCCCCACAGCCAACATCGACCAGCCACCATTCAGTGACTTCTATGACGAACCCGTTGACCAGTCGGCGCCAACATCGTCCCGAAGTGCCGACTCCAGAGAATTCATCGTGCGCCCCGCGATTGCTGGCCAGGCGGCTGCCAACAGCACGGTCACTCAGAACACAAAGCTTCCACTGACGATGCGTTTGAAGAATGCCCTGCGAGTCCCAAACACTCAAGCTGCCAGCCAGCCAGCAGCCCCAGGGTTCGGGCTTCCCGCCATCGGAAGTCCAGGCGGCGCAACCAGCCCGCCTGGTCTGGACCTGAATCAACTACTCAACCTGTTGCCCATGAGCGGCCAGAAGGATGGAAGGCCACAAATATCAAAACCAGAGCCGACAGAGAGGCCGATTCGTCTACTTCGATTTCTGAAGCCTTCTTCAGCAGCCGGAAAGGTTACGATCCCTCGGCTGCAAGCACCGACTCTCAGCGATGATTACTCGGACCAGCTTTTCACCAACAAAGCTGTTTCAGTTGTCAACGATTCGGAGGCACAGCCTACAGGCGTCGGAAAGGTCCGAATCGGGGAACTTCGCAACAGTGACATCCCGGTTTTTGACGACGATCCTGGCCATCCGCAGCGATCATAACGACGACGTGCAACGATTCATCGGTCGAGTTCAAGTGGTGAATTCACGCGTCCCCGAGTCAGCATTTGCGTCCGCAGTTCGCCCAAAGCCATTCGGTACCGGCGAACGAGTGCCAGCTTCCGTGCGGCTTCTGCTTCGTCGCGACGCGATGCCAGCAACGAGTTTTCGGCATGCTTGATCGCCGTCCGGGCGGCGTCTGTAAATCGCAGTCGCTCGTAGCTCTTCGTTCGAAGTTCCCAGAACTCGACGTCTGCGCGAGCCTGGTCAATCTGCACCTGTAGCCGCTGAACAAGCAACGGATATTCAATTCTGCCCCAGACCGTCTGAGCCGTCGATCCAGTTTGAACAGAGCGGTTGATTGATCGAATTCGGAGCGGCTGAGAACTCCGCCACACGGCATCGTCCGCACCGACCACCTGAAATCCCGTTACCAGCAGAGTCAACGCAAAGGCCATCGTTCTGAGCATCTGCATCATTGATCCTCTCTTTCAGAGTTAGACCCCCAAACTGTGAGACGCCCTGCCAGCCGTTCGCAAGACCTGAATCCGCTCCGCGACGCAAGAGTCGGCTGACATCAGGTGTCTCCTGACTATCCCATCCGTGCTGTCGTCAGCTTTGTTGCTGCGCGACCGCGCATGCTGTTGCCGCATCGGAACCCCTGCGAACAATCCGCAATTCCGCTTCGCATCATCCCGATGCGGAATCGCCCCGATGCCAACCCGTCAAACAGTAACCCGCAAATGATTTATCCAGGATCATCACTGACCTGATATGGAGCAATCTTTCGGCGGCCTGAAACCAGCCCCGCGCAGTCCCGGCTTTCGAAGCGGTCTCGGAACTGAATTTTCACGCTGAATTACCAGCACGGATCGAACCTGCTTGCTTTCCGTTCCGGACAGCGGCCAGTTATTCTTCGCGCCGACCGAGCCGTCATCGATTCCCGCGGCTCGACTACTTTCCCCGAAGGACGGCTCGATGAAAACACGACTCACGATCCTGGCATGTGTCGTCTGGTTTGCCGGGCAGTCATTCGAATTGACGAGTGCTGCCGACAGCCGACCAAACGTGCTGTTGATCCTGGTTGATGATCTCAAGCCATCATTCGGCGCCTACGGCGACGACTGGGTGCATTCGCCGAACCTTGATCAACTGGCTGCTCGCGGAATGCGATTCGACATGGCCTATTGCAACCAGGCAGTCTGTGCGCCGTCGCGAAATAATCTGCTGCTTGGTTCCCGGTCAACATCGATCGGTGTTTACAGCCTCGGGCAACATTTTCGGACTGCCGTCCCCGATGCCGTGACCATGCCACAATATTTCAAGCAGCATGGGTATCACTCAGCAGGTATCGGCAAGGTGTTTCACATCGGGCACGGAAACATCAACGACGTCCATTCGTGGAGCGTCCCGTTTCAGCCGGACAAAGTCATCGACTATGTGCTTCCTGAAAGTACCGGTGGTAAGCTGACTCGCGAAGAGGCGCTCTTCAGCAACAAATCCAAAGAAGGGCTTCCCATGGGAGCCGCCTGGGAGATCGCTGATGTCGACGACGATGCCTACGCCGACGGTCGCATCGCTGCCGAAGGTATCAAACGGCTGAATGAGTATAAAAAATCGGACGAACCGTTCTTCCTCGCGCTCGGCTTCACCAAACCGCATTTACCGTTCTGCGCTCCGCGGAAGTACTGGGATCTCTACGACCGCTCACAACTTCCGATGGCCGAGTACACACTGCCGCCCGTCGGAGCTCCAGCCTACGCGGGCAAGACGATCGGCGAGTTGAATCAGTACAAGCCGGTCCCCCAGAATCCGCCGCTCAGTGAAGAGCTGCAGCGAACGTTGATTCACGGTTATTACGCTTCGATGAGCTATATGGATTCTCAGGTCGGGCGCGTGCTGGCTGAAGTCGACAGCCTGGGTCTCGACAAAAACACCATCATCGTGCTGTGGGGGGACCACGGTTACCACCTGGGAGATCATGGAACCTGGACCAAGCACACCAACTACGAACAGGCCAACCGAATTCCCATCGTCGTCGTTGCCCCACAAATCACAAAGCCTGGTTTGAGTTCCAGTGCTCTGATCGAAACCGTCGACCTGTTCCCGACGATCGTCGAGCTTGCCGGGCTCCCTGCTCCGCAAGGGCCACAACCTATCGATGGTGACAGCTTCGTACCGATTCTTAGAGGCGACAATTCAGACATCGGCGAATACGATTATCACTGCTTCCCCAGGGGCAACCGACTCGGTCGAGCGATCCGAACCAGCCGCTTCCGGCTCGTTGAATGGAAACTGCTGAACGGCAACGCAGAGCCCCAGTACGAACTCTACGACTACCACACCGACCCTCACGAAATGAAGAACCTGGTCAGTGAATTGCCAGACGTCGCCAGGAAGCTGACCGCAATTCTCGCCAGTCAGCCAGCGGCAGTCACCACTAAGAACTCACGCCGTCGCCCAACAAAATAAAATCTTCGTCGCACTGAAGTCTCCCCTTCCGCACAATTTTCATAACTACTCGGGAACCAAACGTGTTTCGAACCTGCCTGCTGTTGATTGCCTCGTTGAACCTTCAGTGTTCCATTTCCGACATCGCAAAGGCTGACGAATCGGATGCGGCGCTGCACCAGCCGATCGTGTCTGCTGACCTTGTCTTCGCTGAAGAAGGCGGAATGGTCGCTGTTGAAGCCGAACACTTTTTCCGACAGGAAAAATCGGACGTGCGACAGTGGTATCAGACCACCTCCAAAGCCCAACCGAAAATCAATCCGGACGGCGACCCGCCTCACGTCGGCGGAGCCAGCGGCGGGGCCTATCTGGAGTCGCTGCCAGACACCCGACGAACTCATGCCGACAAACTGATCCCAGGTCAGAACTTTTCGAACGAACCCGGCAAAATCGCCGTGCTGAGCTACAAGGTCCATTTCAAAACACCAGGAAAATACTACGTCTGGGTACGAGCCTACTCGTCAGGCTCGGAAGACAACGGCCTGCATGTCGGGCTCGACGGCGAATGGCCTGCCAGCGGCCAGCGGCTTCAATGGTGCCCAGGCAAGCACTCCTGGCACTGGGACAATCGTCAGCGAACGCTGGAAGAGCATTGCGGTGTCCCGCTAGGCATTTTCCTCGACATTGAAAAGGCCGGCGAGCATGTCATCTCATTCTCGATGCGTGAAGACGGCTTTGAATTTGACAAATGGCTGATGACGACCGACCGAAACTTCGCTCGCCCCAATGGAGTTGGTCCAGCCAGCAAAGTCCACACCGGTAGACAGCCTGAGCCGTTCCCCTTTGTGAAAGCGCTGCCAGCTGAAACAGCGCCATTGAAACCGATCGCTGATCCACGCACAACGGCCGTGCCCCTCGTACTGCCGCGTCAGGATCATGGCAACGGCGAAGTCACTGTTTCCGGCGAACTCAAACAATGGCATAAGGTGACACTGACACTCGACGGCCCGTTTGCTCATGAGAAAGACAACCAGCCCAACCCGTTCACTGACTACCGCATGGACGTTGAATTCAGCCACGAGTCCGGTAAACCGTCATACGTTGTGCCAGGTTACTTCGCAGCTGACGGGAACAGTGGTAACAATTCGTCCGAGTCAGGTACGAAGTGGAAGGCTCACTTGTCTCCAGACAAGGCCGGGCAGTGGAACTACACGGTGCGTTTCGCACAGGGACGACATGCCGCTCTCGATGCAGCAGTCGATTCGCAAAAGCTGTCGCCGTTTGATGGCCAGCAGGGCTCTTTCAGAGTTGCTCCAACGGACAAATCCGGTCGCGACTTCCGAGCACATGGTCGACTGACCTACGTGGGCAATCGCTATCTTCAGTTCGCGGGTTCGAAGGGCTACTTCCTGAAAGCTGGTGCCGACGCGCCCGAAACGCTCCTTGGTTATGCAGACTTCGACAATACGATAGCAGGCAAACCCGCGAAGGTCCCTCTGAAGACATGGGCTCCGCATGTCAAAGACTGGAACGCTGGCAACCCCACGTGGAAGAACGGCAAAGGCAAAGGTCTGATTGGCGCAATCAATTATCTGGCTGGCAAAGGCTGCAACGCATTTTCCTTCCTCACCTACAACGCTGGCGGCGACGGCGACAACGTCTGGCCATTCGTGTCACGTGACGACAAACTTCACTATGACAGTTCGAAACTCGACCAGTGGGGCGTTGTCTTTGATCACGGAACCTCGCTCGGTATGTACCTGCATTTCAAATTGCAGGAGACCGAAAACGACGACAACAAGGCGGGAAAAAACAGTGGCAGACGGATTCCGGAATCGCTCGACGGCGGCGACCTGGGGGTTGAACGCAAACTCTACTGTCGCGAACTGATTGCTCGATTCAGTCACAACCTGGCTCTCAACTGGAACCTGGGTGAAGAAAACACTCAGTCAACAAATCAACAACGAGCCATGGCCAACTACATCGCTCAGCTCGACCCGTACGATCACAACATTGTCGTGCACACTTTCCCCGACCAGCAGGACAAGGTCTATCGACCGCTCCTTGGCAAGGACTCCGTGCTCACCGGCTGCTCCCTTCAGAACAGCAACATCAAAGATACTCACGTCCAGACCGTGAAATGGGTCCGCGAGTCTGCACAATCCGGCAAGCCCTGGATCGTTGCTTTTGACGAGTCCGGCAGCGCCGCGCACGGTCAATGTCCAGACATCGGCTACAAAGGATTTGATGGCAAAGATCGAACGGGCAAATTCATCTACACGCCGAACGAAGTTCGCCAGCAAACGCTCTGGGGCACGCTGATGGGCGGCGGAGCGGGAGTCGAATACTACTTCGGCTATCAGTTTGCAGAGAACGATCTAGTCTGCGAAGACTGGCGGAGTCGAGATCAGAGCTGGGACTACTGTCGCATCGCTCTTGAGTTTTTTCGCGACAACAGTATTCCGATCCACAAGATGGCCCCTGCCGACGAACTGGTCGGCAACTCTAATCACAATAACTCAAGATACTGCCTCGCCAAACCCGGCGAAATTTATCTTGTGTACCTGCCACATGGTGGAAGCCACTCGGTCAATCTAACCAACGTGAAGGGCGAATTCACTGTCGAATGGTTCAATCCTCGATCCGGTGGCGCACTCGCAACCGGATCGGTGAAAACCGCCACTGGTGGAACATCAGTCCCCCTTGGCGAGCCGCCGGCAGATGCTGACAAAGACTGGTTGGCCGTTGTCAGAAAATCCGGATAGTTTTCAGCTGTCTGCCCTTTCCCCCGACGCCGTCCGAAACTGGAGTCATACCGTGACTTTCCGCAGCCTGTTTGCAGTATTCATTGTGGCCTTGCCGTCAACTTTCATGCTGGCAGGTGAGCCTGCCGACAGGACTCCCTTCATCTTCGACACAGACATCGGTAACGACGTCGACGACGTTCTGGCACTGGGCATGATCCACGCTCTGCAGTCACGAGCGGAATGTGAACTGCTCGCCGTCACGATAACCAAAGATCACGAACACGCGGCGGCATTCACCGATGCCGTCAACACGTTCTATCGTCGAGGCAATATCCCTATCGGAGTCTGCCGCAGTGGAGTGACTCCGGCAGCCGGTAAGTTCAACGGTCTGGCAGTCCAGAAAGATGGCGACACTCTTCGCTATCCGCACGATCTGCTATCCGGTAACGATGCTCCCGACGCCGTGGCTGTTTTGCGCAAGGCTCTGGCCAGCCAGAAGGATGGCTCTGTGGTCATCGCGCAGGTTGGTTTCTCAACCAATCTCGCGGCGTTGCTGAAGTCACCACCAGACTCCCATAGTTCGCTCAACGGCACCGATCTGGTGAAACAGAAGGTTCGCTTGCTTTCGGTTATGGCCGGAGCGTTCACTCAGATTCCCGGTAAAGGCGGCCAGCTTTATGATCACAAAGAGTACAACATCGTCAAGGACATTCCGGCTGCGAAGAGCATCGCCGCCGACTGGCCAACAGAGATCGTCTGGAGCGGTTTCGAAATTGGAATCTCACTCGCCTACCCGCATCAAAGTATTCAACGTGACTTTCGATACGTGAAGCATCATCCGCTCGCGGAAGCCTACGTGCTCTACAACCCGCCGCCTCATGATCGGCCAACCTGGGATCTCACAAGCGTTCTCTATGGAGTCCGCCCCGGACATTCCTACTTCGCCCTCTCAGAATCCGGAACCGTCGTTGTCTCTGATAACGGCCTGACAACTTTCAACAAAGACTCCGCAGGCAAGCATCGTTACCTGATCATCAACGAGACTCAGAAACAGCGAACTCTGGAAGCCCTGCAACTGCTGTCGAGCCAGCCGCCGAACAGCAAACCCTGAAGCACTTTGGAGTTCGTTTTCAGCGTTCCGCAGGAGCGGCCACAACAGAAACAATGGCTACTCCAGGTGCCAACTCCTGCATAGAAACCATGAAGATGGTCTAAACCTGAGATACACATCACACGCTCAGCCTGCGTCGTCAGACACCGAGCACTTTGAGCAATGCCCCTTGAGCAGCACCTCGACAACTTCACCCGGCGTTTCCGCGCCGCGCTTCTTCGCGCTCAGCCGGACCGTGAACTCGTCCAGGCACGAAATCGCCCCGCAATCCACACACATGAAATGTGGATGCTCAGAGAAACCTGTCGACTGACCTGACTGAAGCAATTCGAAACGGCGGATGGAATCACCAAGCTCCAGACGAGCCAGCAGACCTGCATCTGAAAGTTCCGTCAGACATCGATAAATTGTCGACTGGTCAAATCCAAAATCGTCCAGAGCCTCTGCCACTTCGGAATGACTCTGCGGAACCAGCGTGGAAGCCAGTTGTTGAATCACGGCAATTCGAGCCGCCGTACTCCTCAATCCCGCCCCGCGAATCATCGCCTTGACCTCAGGCATGGGAAGGTTCTTATCGGATCGCGTCATGGTTCGTTCAAAGTCTGAGAGGAAAGCAGTTCGGTCGAGCCAGGGCAGACTTTAGTTGCATTTGACTTTCAATTGCAAATACCAGCCCTGATAAATAAGCGTCTCACCGAGAACTGAGGCCACGATTTCCTAGGAGTTTCGGCAATCTTCGCCGATACCCCATCACTGCTGCTCGTGCGGAAACTTCGTAAATGCTAGTCTTTTGCAAATAAGACACAGCTGGCATTTAGCAGCTGTTTTGATAATGCATCAGGCTGTCAGCGTTTGACACCGGTCGACCACTAAGACATGCCACCCACTCGCCAATGACATCTTTTTCTGCGGAGCCTCGCAGCGATGACGCCTCCTGTCTTACTTACTTTTTACTGCTGCCTGATCGTGCTGGCGTCACTGGCTGGCGGATGGCTGCCGTCGATGTTTCGGCTGTCCCACCTTCGTATGCAGCTACTCATGAGCCTGGTCGGAGGCATGATGATCGGCGTCGCGTGCCTGCACCTTCTCCCGCAGGCGATCGCTCAGCTGAACAACCCGGCCTGGCTGTCTGGATCGCTCCTGGTTGGCGTACTGTGCATGTTGTTCCTGCTGCGTTTCGGGCACGTTCACCATCACGGCGAAGCTGCCTCGACACACGCGGACTGTGGTCACATTCCAGTCGCCCCAACCATCGCGTCTCCTGACAATTGCTCGCATGACCACGATCACTCGCACGATCATGACACACTGATTGAATTGTCAGTTCCGACTCAGGTCAAGCCGACGAGACATCGTTTAAGCTGGGTGGGACTGTTCCTGGGGCTGGCACTGCACACACTGTTCGACGGAGTCGCCCTCGGCGCAAGCGTTGTATCGGAAGCCGGAGGCAGTACTGCTGCCAGCCTGTCACTGTTTGGTCTGGGAACATTTCTAGCCGTCGCACTGCACAAGCCGCTCGACGCCATGTCGATTACTTCAGTTATGAACGCCGGCGGCTGGGCACCTCGAAGTCTGGCCGTTATCAACGGAGGCTTCGCACTCGCCTGCCCGGCTGGAGCACTTATTTTCTGGTTCGGTACATCGACACTTGAATCCAGCACTCACCTTGTCGGCTGCGCCCTTGCTTTTTCCGCTGGAGCGTTTCTTTGCATCGCGCTGACCGACCTCATCCCGGAAGTCCTCAACCATCAGCACGACCGAGTAAAACTCAGTTTCGTCCTCTTACTGGGCAGCGTTCTGGCGATCGGCATCGAGCTGCTTCCCGGTCACAACCATGGTCGACATCGAAAACCCTCGCAGCCAGTCTCGACATTGACATCCGCTCCCTTAATCAATACTGCCGCCGCGTTCACCGAGTAGTCATCGAAATCGCCCCGGCGCAGAACGCGCCACAGGCAGCGTCGGCCATGCTCCAGCCCGAAGCATGCTTGAATCTGACGACTGCCTCGTGCAGGACAATGACCGAACAGTCTGTTCGCTAAATAAACAAAAAAGGACTCACGTCGATTTGACGTAAGTCCTTTTGCAGCAAGTACCGGAGGTGGGACTTGAACCCACACGCCCATTACAGGCACGGGATTTTGAATCCCGCGTGTCTGCCGATTCCACCACTCCGGCGTGGTTTGGCTCGGAGAAAGTTCACTCCGAGAGGGTAGGATTCTAGGTCGCTTCCATTGCCGATGCCACCGTCCCGTCCGTCGATTATTCAGGATTCCGAGCCGACTCAGAACTCCGTCAGCCGTCAAGAAGTTTCCGACGCGTGGCTCGAATCAGGACGCCTTTCATGGGAGTAATTCAAGGCAGTTCTCCAGCAACTCGACTGACCACCGCAGGCTTTCGGAGTGCTGCTGAGAACGCTGAGGAAAAGTGAAATCTTATCTCTCGGCTGGTGGATCAACGGCGTACAGTCGGCATGAAGCCGATTGAGGTTTCCATCCATGATCCGCAACTGCATCCGCCTCCGCCTTCGGGCGCCAGCAGCATGCCGCCTGCCGGAATCGTGCTCAGCCAGCAGTCGGGACGCAGCCGAGGCCACGCGGTCGACTTCCCGGATTCGGTATCCCAGACCGTTACGCTTTCAGACCGAAGGAACAATGCGTTGGTCGTGCAGGCGTACGTCCCACAGCCGTGGCCACTCGGCATCGTGAACGGCAGCGTTTTGCCATCAGTCAGAGACAACACCTGAGGCCGCACGAACAAACGATCTCCGACAATCGCAGGACGTGACATCGCCTTTCCGTGATCGCCTTTTCCTTCCTTCCAGCCGACCTTCTGCTGCCAGATTTCCACTCCGCCGTCGTCATTGTATGTTGAAATGTGAAATGCCTTCTCAGATGACGACACGACGACAAGCCGATCTTTTGCGTGAGCCATGTAGAAGGTCACGGTCCCGTCAATCGTGTCGATTGGTCGTTCCCAGAGTTTCGAACCGGTTGTGGCATCCAGCGAAACCAGAAATTGCTGCTGCCAGAATTCGGGTGACCCAAGCCGCCGCTCGTCAGAAGACATCACATCGGGATGCCGACTCTCGACAAAGAAGACTCGCCCATCCGCGATCGTGATCGACGAATTCAGGATCAATCCATTCGTCCAGTTCCACGCTTCTGAGCCGTCTTCAAGATGGCGAGCAAACAATCGATCGCTGCCAACCTGAAATGTCGACGGACCGGTTCGAGCATCGTGCCATCCTTCCTTCCCCCAGTATTCCGTCCAGGACGTTCCTGCCTTCACCGAACTGCCGATCAACTTGTCGCCTGAACGAGCGACAAAGCCCCAATCAGTCTCCCAACCATCCCGCCCGATTGGCGAGACCTGATGAACTTTCACGACGTTCCCTGTCGCCGCATCAATCTGCCAGACTTCGTCCCGAACGACCGCATAGACATCGTTACGATCGGCGCACCAGTTTCCAGAATCTCTCGGCACATTGAACCTGAGAAACCCTGGAATCTCCAGCGACCATAACACCGATCCGTTGTAAGAATCCAAAGCAATAATCCGCTCCAGTCCCTGCAGAAACATCCGGCCCCGCACGGCCAGCGGCGACGGCTTCCGTCCGCTTCGATCCGCCTGGTATCGAGGCCCCGGTCGACCAACCCACTGAACTTTCAAGTCTTGTCGCGACCGGGCTCCGGCGAGCGACTCACCGCCGAAGGCCGAGTTGTCCGTGCTTCCGTAAAGGTGACTCCATTCGCCAGTACCCTGCCAGGGACGGCTGCGAAATGTCAGCCAGACACCGTCCAGATCGTCGGTAACTGTCGCATTGGCTGAATCGTTGCCTGCATCCGCAACTTTCAGCAAAGCCTCAGTGAGCCTTTCCCGATTTTCGCGATCCGCCTGCCCAAACACCGCCACACCGCCATCGGGCCGAATCATTCGCAACACTTCGTCCGTCTTTGCCGGCAGACCGTTTTCGAATGGCCGCTCGCTGGTCAGGAGATTCGCGCAGTGGCCAGTCAACGGCAACTCGTTGAGATCATCGACCAGATGCACCGAAACCCGGACGCCGTAAATGTCGGACAGAGCTTTTCGCACTCGCGCGACGCGTTCCTGGTCGTCATCGACGGCGACGACTCGCAACCGGGATCTTCGCGCCAACTCCCTGACGAGCTGCCCATCGGTCAGGCCGACGACAATCGCGAGTCCTCGATCAATTTCGGAACGTCCCAGAATCCGCTCGACCGTTGCCTCAATGGCATCGCCAGAATCCTCACTCTTCAAGCCCCCGACGGCGCTCGGCACCATGTAGTTGAAAAATGTGTCGCACTCAAACTCGCGAGTCTGCTCTCGCTGGCCGCCGACGACCGAATGAATGACGTACGAGTAAATCCGATTTCGCTTCAGGTCACGCAGTATGACTTCGTGTTCCTGTTTCGGTACGGGATCCTCATGACTGACGACTTTGGAATCGCGACCGCTTTTCAGAACCAGCTCTAACGAAGTGGGAGTCGGTTCTACCGTTCGCCACCGAACGACTGCTGTATCCGGAGTTGTGAACTCCAGCCACGGACCGCTTGCCACAGAAATCGTTTCGACCGGCTCAGGAAAACTGCCGGCTTTCAGTTCATAGCGTGTAGCGACGTCATCAGCACTGAGAACATCGTCGTAAACGGCGACTTCGTGAACGGCTCCCCGCAGGCGATGATGCTCATCTTTGTCATGGTAGGCTCCGATTTCGTAGAAGGCCTGCGGCGGATAATGAATGTCGCCGGCTTGCTGCTTTGACTCGGCGACCGCCTTACCATTCACAAAGAGAACCATCGTGGCACCGTCATAGGTCGCGGCGACGTGGCACCAGCTTCGGACTCTGAAATCGGCATCAGCCATCAGGTAAGTCAACCGGCCATTGTCTTCCGCTCCGGCCAGCGCGAAACTGAACTTCGACTCCCGATACCCGAGCAGCCAGCCGCGTTCGAAATCGCCATTATCCTGGATTGCTCCGACGATGCCGCCCCATGTCTGCGGCTCGTCCACCCTCACCCACGC